>Ga0228710_1002631_pt1 | contig 28406 bp, 17 predicted proteins | sample MedpolnodulmetaG_FD_177995 | JGI IMG/M metagenome (GOLD analysis project Ga0228710, IMG submission 177995) | Root nodule microbial communities from Medicago polymorpha collected in Santa Monica, California, United States - pink nodules | ecosystem: Host-associated > Plants > Roots > Nodule... | reverse complement strand
CATTAATAACAATTAAAAAAAAATACCATTTAACATCTTCATGGTTGATATGTAAAAGTTCTTGCAGAAATTTTGACAAAAGGTTGCAACTACAAAAATCTAAATCCCTAATAATTATATAGATCCAAGAATAAAAACATAAAATCAACTTTAATCATGAACTCGTAAATAAAATCATGATTTTTTTTTGGTAGATTAATAAAATCATGAAATTGTGAAACATGGATACCACTTTATGCATTCAGGATATACAATATATGCATTCAGGATATACTATATCACTGGGTGCATCATTTCACGATATAATAACATGAGATTTGCAAACTATCCTAAATTATTTCTAGCAAAAAGTTTAAATTATTTCTTCGGAAGCTACTCAGGGTTGGGTGCATCCAGGAAACAATTTAAATACAAGCATATGGTTTTGATAGAATTCCCAAAAATTAATGCTTACATTCAACATATAATAACATGAAATTTACAAGAAACAAGCATGTGTATTGTTTTATCGAAATTGAAGTTTTACCATTGTATGGATAAACAAAGTATCCAACAACAATTTTTTGTTTAGTTGTATTACTACTACCATTCGATAATAGAAAAAAAATGCAAAAAAAAAAATAACCGAAGTTGTTTGAATTTTTTTAAAATAATAATAGAAAAAATAGGGACAAAATTGTAAGTGTATTATTAATGTGTTCCATTCCATTGGATACACCCCAAAATGGGGGAATGGAAAATTGAGTAAATGAGTGGTATTTGATGGAATGAGTTCCATCACATCACATCCCATTTCATTCCATTCTTTTTTTACAAAACCAAACAATGGAATGTGGCTTCATCCCACTCCATTTCATTCCATTCCACCACTCACCAACAATCCAAACATAGGCTAAAGGTTGGTACTTCAATTTTCTTGGATGGGAAGCTTCAAAGAACAACTTGAAGAATTTGACAAAATTGTCTATGTTGTTGTTTGTTGTCTATCAGCGGCTAAGGTGAAACTCATAGCATAGGAAACAGGTAACAGTAAAATGCAATTTTGATTTCCTTATTTTTAAAATTGTTTACTTTTGATATTCTTTTTCTAAAACATGTTTTTTGATCCCCTTATTTAAAATGTCAACAAATATTTTGGTCTCATCCCTCTCAGGATGACATGGCATGCTCATTAATGACATGAAACTTACATGACATTGCTTACATGGTTTATGATTTAACACCTCATTTTAATTATAAATTATATTACAATTATCAAAAATTAAATAACAAATTATTATTGAAATTAAAAGAAAATTGGGGGAATAAAAAAATCTGAATATGAATTTAAATAACAATTCATATTTAAGTCTCTAATTTTTAAATAACAATTCATATTTCATGACTATTTTAGTTAATCCCTATTTTTAAGTTAAATTTTGTATTTTTTTATGAAATTGTGCAGAAATGTGTATAATATTGTAAAAGTCTCTTAAAAAAATAGAATTGTTTAAGTCTCTTAAAAAAGTAGAATTTTTTAACAAAATATAAATTAAATATGATTTTTTAACCACCAAAAATATAAAAATTTATATTTAATTCATATTTTGTTAAAAAATTCTATTTTTTTTGTGAGATTCTTATAATATTATCAATTTTTCTGTTAAATTTTATTAAAAATATATGAATTCTACATATGAGTTTACTTTTAAGGAGAGACCAAAAGTGAAGATGTAAAATTTTTGGGGGACTAAAAGTCGGATTTTTTTTTTAGATGGACTAAAATAAAAGATTGACAAATTTATAGGGACCAAACGTATATTTAACCCTAAAATTTTTAACAACATCCGTGCATTAATTTAATAAAAAGAGGTACTATATATTACTTTAGTACGTCAAATTGACGATCATTGGTAATTATTATGGAGTTGTAAGATTCTTGGATTGGAAGGTACCCTTGGGACATCAAAGATAATGCTGTGATAGGGTTTTTTTTTTTTTGAGAAATGATATTTGTAAAACAATTTTTTTGACAATCTTCTCTCTCATACTCACATTATACTGTTATTCTCTCTTTTCTTTTCTCTCTTTCCATTGTTTTTGACCAATAAAAAAAGGTTATCACAAGAGTTGTCTCAAATGGATGTTCAAATATCATTATTCTTTTTTTTAGGCAGTTTGCATTAAAAACAATACTTTATCGGCTGCTTTTTTATATGTGAAGTGATTATGTCAATTTTACCTAAGATGAAGCTAGAGCTTTCATACTTGAGCTTGGTCATTGATATAATGAAATACACTTTTCCTGTTTAAAAAAGATTTCTAAATTAGAAAAGAAAAAATATTTAAATTTTATATTTTTTTTCTAATTTAAATTTTTATTTTTTATTTTCAATTTTAAGGTGGGTGTGGTCGTTGAGCAAAAGCAAACATTGTATCTTGCACAAGGTAAAATTTACAGTCATACTATATCACCAACTGTCAACTAATGTTTACAATGCAACATGATCGATCAAGATTACTTGGATATGTGGAAAGAAAACTTTCATATTATTAAAGAACTAAGAGATTCATAACAATATTAGTACAAAGGTAACTTAGAAACAAAGAAACAAAGATATTTTGATGAGTCCATGTTCATATGACACAAATACTCATCACAACTTATTACATTGAGTAGGAATAAAAGTAATAGTTTCCTTCTGAAGATCATGATTAACCAAAATATTTTGTTGTTGAATATTACCAAAGATAGACATTCCATTAGAAGCTCCCATAGCTAAACAAGCAACACCTAAACTTGAATCAGCAATCATATAATTTTCACCAGGCAATTCCAAATCACCACCTTTGAAATGAAAAACTAATTTTGGAATTTCAACTTCTGTTTTTCCTGATGGCAAACTAAAACAAACATCTAATCCAGTTGAACCCGATTTATCGACCGGTAATTTCGTTTGAGATGTAAACTCTTTCTTTAATGAATCAAAAGCATTCTCTTCAATGTAAGTAATTGTTGTGCCAGAATCAATAATTACACCACCACTTCCATCATCACTAACCTCAAAAGTTGATTGCTTAATTGACAATTTTGTGTCACCAACAGAGATACCTTCAAGTGAAATATAATAAAAAGATGGTTGCAATGGATTTGTAATAAGTGGCGTTGTTACCTGTTTTGTGGCATTAACATTTGGAAGAGAACCTAACAAAAGAACACTTTGTTTTGTGTCATCCATTGAGGTTAGGCAATAAGAGAATTTTTGTTCTTTTAGTTGAGAAACCAAAGATAAAGGACCACGTCCTAATCCAACCAACCCTGAAGCTTGTTCAAACCCTTGTCCTTCATTGTCTTCGCCACAACCAAAACCAATGTTTTTAACTGAAACTTGGTTTTTTTTATCATCACCAAAAGTGAATGTTTCACTACCTAAAATACCTTGTGTCATAGAATAATCACCATATGAATAAACATAATTGCAACCATTGTTGCTGCAAGTTGGGGAAGGTAAAGCATTGCATAGGTTGCTACTACATGAGAGTTTAGAAAAGGTTGAGGAATTTTTTGGATCAAAAATTGGTGTTGGTTGTTTGTAACATTGTGAACAAGGTTCACATTGAGTCCATATGAGATCACTTCCTGTATCCAAAACTGCTGGGTAAGAAATTGGTGGTGTTCCAATGGATAGTTCCATTAGATACTCACCGTTTCCGGCGTGAACCGGTGCTTCCACTTGAGATGAATCTTCAGTTGTGGATGATGCTAACACCATTGCATTTAGTCTTTGGAGTCGGCTATGCCCCCGGTTGATGCCATGTTGAACGCGCTCGATTTTGGTCAAGTTTTTGCCAGAATCAACGTGGCGAAGAGTGATTCGGAACCCACCTTGAGAAATTTGGTGATGGTTGAGAGACCCTCTTGATGTTGAGGATGTTGGATGAACAAAGAGAATTGTTACTAGTAGTGTCACCAACGCGACACATTTTGAACAATTTTGTGCAGCCATGAACATTAAGTTATACAAAAAGGACTTATATAAGTAATGTAGTTATGAATTATGTTGAGTGAAGGTGAAGGGTGATTGGAATTGTGGGAATATATTTAACTTTTTTTTTGCTAGAGAAATGGTATTTAGGTCTTAACTGAAGAATCAATTTAATCACACGAGAAATGGGTTTCTTAATTGTAACGTTTTTTCCATTATAATGTGGTGGAGAAGGAAGATAAAGGGTAATTCTCTTACTAATTAGAGAGACGTAATAGGTATAGTGGTGAATGGGAAGTTAAGATATGAGTAATTGAGTGTAGTGTCGCAACAAATACCGGGTCTTGCGTTATGGTAGGTAAAGATTTTAGGCTTAAACACACTTTTGACCCTCTAAGTTTGCAAAAGTAGTGATTTTGACCCCCTATTAAAAAAAAAGGTCAAAGACCTCATCTATGTTTACAGCCTTTTGCAAAACCTCAATTTTGACCTGATCAATCCTACATAGCACGCCACATAACTTAAAGAACTGACAGCTGTGTAATTTGTGAATAAAAAAATCCACATATGTATTTTATGAATTAAAAAAATAAAAAAAATAAAAAGAGAATAGGAAGGGGCGCGTGAGAAGCTCCCACCATTCTTCATCAATCTCCTTCTCTCACAGCAACTTCACTCGAATGCAACTCAAAATCACGATAAAGGCTTAAACTCAGAATGCATTTTCAACCCACATGCATTTTCACGATAAAGGCTTTAGATTTTTAAACTCAGAATGCAACCGTGTATTTTCAACCTAGAATGCAATTGCACCCGGTTCACCAGTAATGCTTCAAGAATTAATTCTCCTTCACAAAGGCATAGACTCACAATCAAATCTAAAGCTGACCCCTTCTTTCAGCTTCTCCACACACAAATTGAATCAGGCTAATTTAAATTAAATCTAGGTCAAACCACAACGGTGGTGGTCCCTCTAAGAAATCGGCAAACAAAAAGGTTTCTGGCAACAAACGACCTTCACCAGTGTTATTCTTCCCGTGCCATCATCATCCTTCTTTGAATCAAAAATTGATTTTTGATCCATTTGAATGAATCGGGTCAGTTTATAGAAATGGATTGAATGGTTTGAGAGAGAGAAAGAAAAATAGTGGGTTCATTGATGGTAGGTGTTGATGATGATGGTTAATGTTGATGAATATGCTTGGTTTGAATCTGGGCAAATGATGAATGGTGGTGATGATGAATAATGGAAGAAGAGGGAAGCGGCGTGTGGGTTGAGGGAGATTAGAAACCTCTCCCTTGTTTCTTTCTTGATTTTTCGTACGTGCCTGGCCTTTTTTTTGCCAATTTTTTTAATTAGCTAATAATACGTGTGGAATAAAAAAACAAAAAATACACAGGTGGTATGACACGTGTGGTTGACTAGGTCAAAATTGAGGTTTTGTAAAATAGGGTAAACATGAGGGGTCACTTTTGCCATTTTTTTTAAATGGGGGCCAAAATCGCTACTTTTGTAAACTTAAGGGATAAAAAGTGTGTTTAAGCCAATATTTTATTATTTCCTAAACGTAGTGGCAATATCTATGCTAAGGCAACATTGTTGTGACAATAAAGCTAGGAGTTTCTAACACGTACAATTAAGAGAAGTTTTCTTGGATTAAACGAGAGCAGGCTATGATTTGTCTTGGTGTTAAAACGTGGGAGAATGTGGTTGGCTTGGATTTATGATTTATCAATTTGTATTTTGTAGTTTTCTCTATTTGGTTGAGTGAATGGAATATTTCATAATAGGCATCATTTTGGATGACTAATTAATATAGGAGTATCATGAATTGGGTGAACCATAAAATGAATACAAATCATTAAACCTAAAGAAAAGTAGTGCAGTGTATAAAATAAGTTTGTGGTATTAATTTTAATCTTTTTATTGTATACCCACACCTTTTTGTTAACCTATTAGTGCCTTTATTTCTTGTTTTTTTACTAGGTTTCTTTCACAATTGGATTTCTATCTAAAATTTGCGGAAGTGATTGGATTAGATAGGTTGGGTGGACAAACTGATCTACTAATTTGATCTAAAGAGTGGAAACTGAACTTTGTTTCAATTCCACGCATCCATAGAGAGATGGAAAGACAAAGGTAGGTTGATTATCCTTTTTTAGTTAGGTGAGAAGGTCTTTAGACAAAGATATTATCCTAATATAATTGCAAATTATATTTTATATTTTATAGTCAGATTCCTCTAATATAGTCAGATTGAATGTGAATATGTGATGTTCACGTTTTGTTTTGGGTATAGTGTGATGTTTACATTTATTTTTACACAATACTTGATGTAGCTTAAGTCAGGACGTGGATTTCCTACTGTTAGAGCAGGACGTTGTAACAACATAGGACCGTCCGATCTGAATCGTGTGGTTAAGATGATTCAAAGTGATTTGACAACTGAGTTAATTTAAACTGCATGATCTATAATCAACGGCTGAGATGAAAAACAGCGGCAAAACAACGTGCTTTTTTACGGCAGGGAATCTCAATCCAGTACCCACCTCTTTGTTTCTCTTTACTTATGTTATTTTTTAGCATAATGAAAGTGGTACTTAACAATTGGTGGGTACACAATATTAATGCATGCCCAATGTAATAGTGTATTTGTATTTATAAACATGAAAATGCTAACATTCTCAAGGAAACAAATGTACTTTTTGTCACAAAAAAAATGTACTTAATTTTTTTTGGAATTTGTGTAAACAAATCTTTAAAAAATTCAAAAATGTTTTTTTTTAAAATTATCTTTTAAATTCCTTAGCAAGTGTCTTTAAAACAGTATTTACTCTGTTACACATTATTTTTTTTTAGTTTTACACGATTATTAAGGAAATAATTAATTGTATTGATTTCAATAGTAAAATATGTTTTATTTACTAAAACAATAAATAAGGCATGTTAGTGAAAAAAATAATAAATGTTGTATTGGTAATATAAAAGAGACAAATAACTTGAGACAATCCCCTCAAAAAAAAATTGAGACAAAGAAAAATAATAAAGACAACACTTAATTTAAGACGGAGATAAGGACATTTGTTACCATAACTCTTATAACATTAGTATCCCTGCATATTTTAACACAATCAAATGTAAATCATTACAAACTAAAAAAAATATTTAAACAAAATTATCTCAGTTGCACATATTCTCAAGAATTTCCTTTGAGTTTGGTTTTACTTCCTTTATTTTACTTTATTTATTGTCTTTTCCTTTGAGTTTGGTTTTACTTCATTATTTTATTGTCTATTTAAAAAAGAGATAGATAAGGGTGAAACTCGTTTCATTTAGTCAATCCTACTACTAAATCTCATTAAACTATCATTTATGTTTATCTATTTTATAAATGGACAATAAATAAAGCAGAGTAAATGTAGCGGCCCGAGTCGTTTGCTTCATATTTACAACCCAACCCTACTAGACATTTGTCAAAACTTTGTAGGTACATCACTTTGTCAGAAGAACACTTACAAAGAGTTACATTGACTTCATCTCAAAGCGACTATGAAAAATTCAGGATACGAGAATGTTGTAAAATCTTCAGACTCAAATGTTCACTTACAAAAAGAATTACATTAACTACACTCTAGTGAGACTAATTGGGAAGCTAACATGTTACATGTACGATACAAACTCTATGAGGCTCCACTAAATCAACCCTTTGAGATTATAGAAAGTTACATTCTACACAAATGAATTGAGATTTAAGTTTGTTTAAATTATTACTTGAATACTATTTCATCAAAAATCAAAATTCTAAGCAACTTGTACTTAGTCAAATTCAATTGTTCTCGTTATTACGAATTGGGTCTTGTTAACGACTGCCCCCAGGACACTCTTTAAACATACTAAATTTAGAAATTATTCTTTAAAAATGTCAAAGTTTTCAATTTCCAATGCTCTGATTACACAAACATTCATAAAAAGTTACCATTTAAGGCCCTTAACCAATGCCTCGGGGGCACTAGTTAACATTTCCCTTTATGCCATTTCCAGTTAGAAGGTAAATTTGGAACGACACAACCCAATGACTATGTATAGGTTTAGGAAGATCGCATACATTATTCCAAAAACAATAGTGAAGTTGAAAAAGGTAGCGGGTCTATGTATGAGGCATGTTGGACCTGTTCCCTTTGAGTAAAGCTATCCCTTACTCAATTCTAGCATGATGTGGATATGATTTTTGGTAGTGTGTGCGCATCTGTGATCATTGTCACGTTCCTCAATCAACAAACCATTCAAATTTCAATTATCAGTTACCTGCAAGCCTGCAATATAACACAACAAGGATCCACAAGACCTCAACTTTTTGCTTTGAAACTTCAAGGCAACAATGCCGCACCATCTTACTTGTGGCTCCACCAAGGGCAAGTGGTAAATAGGCCACGTGGGTCAGGACTCGGGGCAAATAAATAAGCTTCTCTACTCATGGGAAATGGGAATTGTGAGTGTAAATTAGACTTGCATTATTTGAAAAACTGTCTTTAACTTGTAAGAACGAGTCAATGAGACACGATATAAAAAAATATATGAAATGTGTTTAGTGTTCTAGTGCTACACCTTACTTTTAAGAATCATAGTACTACTGATGATTACAATGCTTCTCATTTCTCCTAGTCTTTAAGTGCCATGCTTGATGCTTCTAAACCATCTTCATGCATTTACTTAGCTGTGATCAACAACAAATCTGATGATCAACCATAAAGATCTTTGCAAAGATGTGTTAATTAGACAAGAGTTTGGGAAACACTCCAACCGTAGTCTACACTGGACAAGGTGGGCCAATCAATTTTCTATTGGTCCATCAGTGCAACTCAAACAGATATTGATTGGAAATCTCTACAAAACTATTTTTTATAAGTGTATATTTAATCATTGACTACTGTCTCCAGAATGAAAATTCCAAAATCATTGAAAGAGGAAACCATTTTGTTATGCAAAGAAAATAAACATCAAAACAGTACTAACTCGAATAAACACTTAAAATTTTCTTTGATCTTGTAAGCTGTACCTCAACAATAGGAATTTCAAATATTCATTCAAGGTCAGGGTTTCTAACAAGGGTAGTACAGTTGTACAGATAAGTTTGGGGGTATAAAATCACATTTCAAAATAGTAATTACAACCCGTACGAGTTAGCCCTAGATTTGTTCTTACCCATAGAATTGTTCCGATTAGCATGTTCTTCGTCTTCCAACTTTTTTCTCCGAGCAGCCTCTTCTTTCTGTCTTCGAATCATCTCTAATTCCCTTTGCCGTTCCTCCTCCTTCCTCTGCAGTTCTAGAGCTTCTCTTCTCTGAGACTCTTCCACTCTCCTTCTATTCTCTTCAAGCATCTTATCCAGCTCTTCTCTCTCTTTACGAGCTTGTTCCTGCAGAATTTCAACAAACACATCAGAATTTTAGAAGCCATACATTAAAAGTAGTATGCACTTTTTTAGATACAAATAACAAATCGTACATTGGTCAGGTTTTAATGGTAGAGATTCATTCAACACAGTCACCTGATTATCATAGTGCTAATGGATAAAGATAAGATATGGAAATTTAAGCTAATATTTCAGTACAAATCTTGAATCAAAGTTGGAAATCCCATTGAACAATCGAAAACCTTTTTATGACTTGATTACTATTTGTCACCAACAGAGCAAAAATCCTGGGTTCTGCAGGGTGGCACATTGTTTACCAGATAAAGATGTTTAAAGATATGGAAATTTGAACTAATGTTTCGATACAAATCTTGAATCAAAGTTGGGAATCCTATGGAATATCCAAAAACCTTTTTATGATCTAATTACTACTTGTCACGAATGGGGCAAAGATTCTGGGTTCTGCAAGGTGGTATCTCAAACTAAGACTTCATTCATACAAAATTACCAATTGCTGAAAATGTAACACAATTTCAATTTTGACACGTGAAACCTTTTTCAAATGTAATTGCAGAATGATAATCAATAACTTTCCCTTGAATAGCCATCTCATAGAACAAGGGTAACAGATTGAATCAGAAAACTTACTTCTTTCCTTCTAGCTTCAGTAAGAGCATCTTGCTTTTCTTTTTCAAGTTGAACTTCAACATCATCAAACAGTTTCTTGACGCCTTCTGCTACACGCCTTTCAATTTCCACCTTGACTTCCTCTGAATTAAGCTTTTCCTCAACATTCTTTCGGATAGCTTCTTCTATTCTTCTTGCAGTCTCTTCCTCCAATAGTTTTAATTCTTCATCTTGTTGACGCTTGCTACTGCCAAATGCAAAATGATGAAGAACATAAATAAATGAAAATTGAACATGAACGAAAAAGAAAAATGCAGAAGCAAGTAATGTAATTTCTATACCCAGACGACATCATAAATTGTAGAAAGATATGAATGAATTCAAAGTGAATTCTATTCAATTGAATTGATTCAACATAAAGAAGCACCCTTTATATTTATGAATATGAAAGGGGCTGATAACAGAAAAACAGAGAGTAACTGATAAAACTAACTAACTAATGAGAAGACAAAAAAAAGTCAAAGTTTAATTCAGAAGAGACCATGTTTGGATAAACATCTTAATTTGCAACTTACAACATAAGAAATTGTTTTAATTGGTAAGACATAAAAATTGAGCTTATGACTAATCCATTATTATCTGTTAAAGAGAAGATAAGGAAGGATGGTTATGTACCGTACCTTTTGTTGTTGTGTTTGAGAGTGGGAGTGCGTGATCTGGGTGGAGGAGAGGGTGAGGAAGAGCTTCTGCTTCTATGTCTTCGGCGGCGGTGGTGTCGAGAGCGGCGGTGGGAAAGAGAGGGAGATCGTGAACGAGAGTGTCTTCTTCTGTATGAAGGTGAACGTGATAAACTGCGACCCATTCCTTAAACTCTCAGACTCACACTTCACTTGTTTTGTTTCATTCAATTTGGTGTCTGTTTGGTTTTAGTAGACTCACAAAACTTATTAAATTTGAGTATAAAGTGAATTGAAATTTATGTATAAAATTCAATTTTAAAATCAAAAATTATGCTCTAAAACATAAATTTCTCTTCTTCTTTTCAATAGTCTCTAGTTACCCAATTTCTTTTCCCTAAGAAGGGTGCTCACCCATGACTATTTACCTCAAAGGGTAAAAACAAAATAAGTAGATTTAGTGAATTCGAATAAATGTATCAATTATTGTATGAATTCTATTAATAAAATGAGATGTTGTTATATGTATTAATTTCGTTCATTTCTTTTTATTTATATTTGCTTTTATTTTCTCATTTTGTATTTAATGAATAAATTTGAATAAATATTTATTTTAAGTGCATAAATAAATTAGAATAAAGTAAATAAATGATTTAGAATAACGTAAATAAATTAATTTGAATAAAGTAAATAAATAAATTAGAAAATAATTAAATTAGAATAAAGTGAACAAATAACTTAGAAAATAAATAAATTAGAATAAAGTGAACAAATAATTTAGAAAATAAATAAATTAGAATAAAGTGTACAAATAAATTAGAATAAAGTAAATAAAATAATTTGAATATAGTAAATAAATTTAAAAAAGTGAGTTAAATCACTCTGTGTGACTTAACTCACGCCGCATGACTTAATTTTTGCAAATTTTTACACTTGCGTTAATTAACTAACACAGAGGTAGTTTAGGTAGTTAAGTTGGGTGCGAGCAAAATGTGTTGGGAGAAGAGCAGAATTCATAAAAAATTGATACGAGCAAGAATATGGGCTCAATTGAAGTGAGATTAGAGATCGAGTCCAATGTAATAAAAAGACCCAAATGGATCATACTACACCTGAGAATTGGAATGACTGTGTTGTTATTAAGTGATGACTCGTTAGTTCTAGAAGATTGGTGACTCACTAATTTATTAGGAAGGATCTAGAAGATTGGTGACTCATTGATTTATTAGGAAGGATCTAGAAGATTGTTGTCTGTATAAGATCATGTATTCACTCTTTTAGAATTATCAATGAAAAATGTTGTCTATATAAGATCATGTACTCACTCTTTTAGAATTATCAATGAAATTAAGTCTATTTCTCTTTGTCGCGCCATTTTTGGAGATCAAGGCTATTTGGTTAGCGTTTGACTCACTATCTCATTTCACGACTGAACATTTAATTTTAAGAGAAAAGGGGAAAAAAGTTCGAAACACCCCTTTGAAAAGATTTAGGGTTCGGGGGTTAGTTACATAAAGGGAAGGTGTTAGCACCCTTTATGTCCTTTGCCTACGTACCCGTGAGGGATCAAAACCTCGTAGTTCGGGGTAAAAATTGACGTTTGATTTGTTTGGTGTTTTTTATTAGTTTTGAAAAAGGGTTTAAAAATGAAAGAAAAGCCAAGGCGGCAAATGAGTATTTGTTTGTGTTTTTTAAGTTAAAGAAAAATGACTTGATATATGATTAAGATGGATTGCAATTTTGATTTACGAAAGAATAAAAAATAAGACGGTCACTCGATTTTGAGAATCAAGGTTTATTGTAAAAAATGTTTTTGTGATTTTGTTGTTTGCATGCTTTTTGTTGTTCGTTTTTTGAGACTTAACTAAACTAGAAAACATAAAACCTATTATACATTCCAAGGTCTGCAATAAAATAAATTACATTAAGGCCTAATTAATTACATTCTAAATCGTGTGCAAAAAAACGTAAATAAATAAATTACATCAAGACCTAAATACATTTTCTAAGTGACTAAGAAATAAAAATAACGAAATAAATATACAATTAAATGATGAGAGCAGGATAATAAACGTAAATGGATGAAAATGCATGAGAATAATAAAAGAAATGAAATGCTAACGAAACAACGGAAAAAAACGCGGAAAAGGAAGTAAATTACAGCAGAGGGGGTGTAGCAGTGATCAAGGGAGTGCAGAAATCAAACGAAATGGGACATAGGCTGAGAATGGCCTGCAGGCGCGGGTTGGGCTTGAGCAAGCCTACTGGGTCGGTTCAGATGGGTAGATGGGTCGTTGAAGCGGGTTAGAACATGGTATAAATAGGGTTTCTTGTAAAAAAACCCTTCATTTGGATTCTTCTTTCTCTCTCTTCACTTCCCTCTTCCCTCAAACTCTCTCTTCTCTCTCTAACATTTCTTCTTCTTCTCCGATGGGAGAACGGCGGTTGAGGGTGGTGGTGCGGTGGCCGGCCACCGTAGGTGGCGCCGCCGCCGCCGCCGCCATAAACACCCTTTTTTTATATTATTTTTTTTTTTTACGTTTTTTAGCCTCTCTTTCTTACTCTCTCTATTTCCAAACTCCAAATTCTCAGAAAATGAACAATCCGCCCTAGATCTAAAACAAAAAGAATGAAGAGAAAAAACTTTTACCTTTCCTCTTTCCCGCGGATCCGGAACGCGGTGATGTCGTTTGTTACTGGTTCGGCTCGAATCCGTCTTTGTTGATTGGGTACGGCCGCGCCTGGAATCGTGGCTGGTTTACGTTGTTTTTCTTGTGCCGTGTCGAAACTTGTTGTTGTTTGATGATGTTACTGATTTACGTGACAGCCGCTGTCGATTTGTTGTGCGATTCTGTTGATTGAAAATTGGCTGCTGGCTTTTGTGCCTTTTGAATTTCTCTTTGCAGGTTTTTTACGACTGGGAATCCTTTTTGCTTTGTGTGTGCAGGTTGTATTTATAGGGTAAGATTGGAGGCTAGGGTCTGTTTGAGAATGTGCAGAAAATCAGTGGCTTGGGGAGGAGAAGAAGCAAAGCTGTTGTGGGATTGGGATGAATCTGTTCCTGTTCCTATGTGTTTGCAGATGAGGCGCGTGAAAGGATTGGGATGGATTGAGGCGCGTGTGAGCTGGATCGAGATGAAAATTTTGGATTTGGATGTGGACAAAGTAAAAAAAAAAAGAAAAAAGTGAAGACTGAAACTAAATAAAATAAATAAAAAAATAATAAATGGACGAAGTATTTGAAAGCCTAATTAAAAAGGAAAATAAAGATTTTTATAAACAAAAATTAAAATTAAATAAATTTTTTAAATAAAAGATGGAATTAAGATAATAATAAAAAGATAAAGAGAGAAGAGGGCCCGACTCGGAATCACACATGAGGTATTTTAAAATACCTCTCTGCCGAAATTTCGTCGAAAACATTAGAGATTGATCGGGTTGAACTGCGTACGAATGTAGGGTCTTCCGACACGTGTCAGTGACATGTTAGGTCAAAAATTGGGGTATGACACTCTTCTCTTCAATTCTTAGGAGGTTCTCATTCTCTGTCCTATAACAGAGGAATATCCCCATCCCTATCAAAAATACACTCAATTGTTCCGTTCATCGGCTTAATTTGTCTAAGTTAGCTCACGCAGCGTGACTTAAGTTACGCATGTGTAAAAAAACGTAATTTTAAGTCATGTTAATTTTACACCTGCACGAGTTAACTCATGCATGAATATTTTCGGTATTTCAGTTGGACGCAAGCAAAATATATTGGGTGAAGAGCGGTATTCTTTCTATAAGATGGTCCCCTAGAAAATGTTTCCATGAGATAGTGTTACAATTTGATAAAGAGGTCTACACAATATTTTTTTAAAAAGAAAACCTACAAAGAATTGTTGTAGAAGATGATTAATAATCGATAAATGGGTGTTAACTTGTATACATGTGTCAAAGTAATCCACAAATAATAATTGTCATGCTAAAAAAAATGTCATAAAAAACAATTTTAAACTATTTCAAGAATAAATGGACAGTTTTCAATTTTAAATTTCTATCTTTAGTATATAGACAATTGTCCTTAGATAAATGTTAAACTCCCTTAATTAAATAGCTATCTTGTTTCAAAAACTAAAATTTTACTATAACTTATTGGAAAAAAAAATGGTTAACAAAGTTCAAATGAATGATTTAGTTAATGACTTCAATAACAAATGATTTAGTTAAAAAAGTCCAAAGACATATTTTTTAAAGAAAAGTCTTAAGACATACTTCTTCCATTTTATAATACATGTCGCTTTTGAAGAATAATATTGTTTCACTTTATTTGTTATTTTCAAGTTTCAATACAACATTAATTATTGGTTTGTCAATAACACTCTTACCTATTTATTGCAGAGAGAGATAATAGAATGAAATAATAAATGAGTAAGGGTATTGTAGAAAAACATAAATAATTTCATCAAAATAACAAAATTTATTTGATCCCTTAGTATGTGTAATTTTCTTATAAGCGACAAATATTGCGAAACGGATGGAGTATTAAATATATGAGTATTCTCTTTTATATATGCAATATTATATGCATTCATAGTTAACGTAAACCAAATCACCCGCACTTAAATTCAACATATTGGTAACCAAAAAAAATCAACATTTTGATTTGTATCGTTAATACTCTAAGAACGCTCACCGTCATTTCTCTTATTTCATCTAGAGATGAGTGACTCCACTCCAGCAGTGGCCGTCAGGGCCACCATTGTTTTTGGGGCAGCAAAAATAGGGAAAATTACCAAGACCTCCCCTAAGGTTTGGTCAAAAGACACACACCTCCCCTCTAATTTTAAAAATATTGAACATCCCCTCAATTTAACTTTGTTAACCATTCGCTAGTCTACTAACACTAGCTAGCCTTAATGCTATGAATTACCCCTCCCTATATGATTGAATGCATCCGCACCACTAATTCAACCCACCAATATTAATCCAAATCTCTGGACATGGCAACATGAAATGATGTGATGACACTATACTCCTCTTCCACTTGTTTTCATTTATACTAATTAGTCGTAAAACTAGAAAACTAATTAGCCTTTATGTGTTTAAATTGGCGTATATGCTTCTACCGCATGATGAAGGCGTGAAGCTTTGTTTCATACCCATGTAAATTTAGAACATAGCTGCCATGATGGAGAGGGTTCTTGGTTCATTACCGCGGTAGATATTGAAGGGAGTTAAGTAATTCAAAGGTTCGGTGGGAGAAGGGTATCTTCAAGTCTATTTGTATTTTAACATAAGGATAACACTCTTAGTTAAGAGAAAATGGAGGAATCAATCTATTTAATGAAAATTTAAAGGAGGTCAATGTCTATTTTAAAACTAGAGAGGGTGTTTATGTCATTTAAAGAAAATTTAAGGGAGGTGAGTGTAATTTTTCCACAAATATATTATGTTTGCTTAGTAGCTAATGATATATACATTATTCTTTTAACTGGTTTTGATTAATTCTATTAAAAATATTCTTTTTTCAAAAACTTTATTAATGAATTTTTGTAAAAAAAATATATATAAGAAAAAGACATTGACACATTAAAAAAAACTTTATGCTAAATTTCCAAGCCAACTATATGTTAAATGTGGTCTTTGAATCTATGCTGAATTAAAAGAGAAGAAGAATGTGAAATTGGAGATGGGTGAAGAAAAAGAAGAATAAGAATAGACATGGTGGTAATGGTGGTGATGATGGCTTTTAGAGGAGGAAGATGTCTTACGATCAATCCTTCTTTATAGAGGATTTTTTTTAATTAAATCTGAATAATGATAATTGCAATAAAACTAATTAATAATTAATTATTTTCATTGATTTATTTTAATTTTGATTTTTTTTGTGGCACGTGGTGTGAAATGATTGAGCCACGTGGCACTCCGTTAGTTTTATGTTTCTTTTTATGAAATGTTAATAAAGGGACCAATACTAGGGCGCATTTAGCTTGGACCAATTGAAGAATTGGTCTATGGACCATTTTTTGTAATGTTTAGATTAGACTATCCACCAAATCTTATCATACTCCGGAGATATTCTTTCATAATTACAAGACCAAATCAATAATATTTAGACACACACATAAAAAGATTCCCTCAAAATATTCAATCATCTTTTTTATCAATTTCCTATTTATTATTAAAAATTTTCTTCTTTTTGTGTGTGTGTGACCAAACACTTTTTATTTGGTCATGTGACCATATTAAATTTTTTTTTTTTTTTTTTTCAATCACTTAATTGTTGTGAGATGTCATGCATTGGTTGGATGTGACCAAACCGCATTTTTTGGTCATGTGACCAACCAAGAATTTCTCGTGTAACAATGGGACTATCTGGTTTGAGGGAACGACCAGACTAGTATCGTCTCTTAAAAGTAGAAACACTTGCTGTCACTTTCAGCAGCTTATCACTTGTCACATCTATATGCATTTCTCCAACATCACACGCTTGACAGTTTCATTATTACACACACGCTTTCACTCTCTTTATTTGTTGCCTTCTTCAACCACTTTCTCTATTTTTTATCTTCCATCTTTCTTCTTCTTCATAAAAATAAATGGCACCCCCTTCAGAGAAGAACCCTAGAAAGAGAACATGGGATCATGAAAAAGATTTATATGATTTCCTTCTTCACAAGATTAGGGACCCTAATACTCAAAAGCAAAAGCTCAACGACCTTCTTCACAAATTTTATATTAACGATCCAAAAGCCGACTCAGACTTGATAAAGTTCACAGATGGTCCATCCAGTATTATACAATCTCAGCTTCTTCATCTTCAGGACCAAAACAGTGATTATGAAGAAAATCTCATAGAGTACGAGGAGAAACAATATAGGTTTTTATTGAATCATATGAAGTGTCATGGAAAATCTCATGTACTTGAGAATGTTAAGGATGGTGTGTGTATAAAATATGGAGATGGAGATGAATCATCATGTGCAAAGAAAAAGGGTAAACTTGGTGTTAAGAAATCTAAAAGTGGAAAGAGACGTAATGTTCAAACAAATCGTGCGACTTCATGGAAGGATGGTAGGGGTAGGAAAATGAAAGGTGCAATAAAACTATCTGCTGCTAAGAAACGTGGGATTAATAATAAGAAAAGTGATGTGGCTTCAAAAGCACATAAAAATGCTGGTAAAAGGAAGAAAAGAGGACGTCCAAGAAAGATTCTAGAAAAGAATGAGGAAGAAAATGTTTCAGCTGTGAATGAAAGTGTGAAAAAGGAGATTCAAGATTATGGTGGTGATGATTTTCTTCAAAAAAAAGTTGATGGTGGTGATGATGATGTAATTCATATAATTCCTGTGGAAAGCTCAGTAATATGCAATCTTAAATCTGTCAATTTTATTTATTTATTTTTCTTTCTAATATTCAACATTTTTTCTAGAAAAACTATTTGAGAGACTCCTAGGAAAGATCTGGAAAGTAATGAGTTGGACTGAAATATTGTGTATAATGGAACATTATGTCATAATTTGATTTGCGTAGCCAACCCTAGGAAAAGGATTGGCTGTTGTTGTTCTTCTTATGTTGTGTATGTACCATTCAACTCTGATTGCCTTTAATCCGCCACATTCACGCTGTTGGCCCATCGGTAACAGTTGGATCGAGACCAAATGGTTCATATGTTACGGTTGAAATTATAGTTTAACTAAATTGGAATCTGCAACATCTGATCTTGTTACCATCCAACAGTTACTGATGATTGTGTGATTATGGGGGACTTCAAGCGGCAATTTGCTTTTGTACTTTTTCAGTTTGGATTTTTATGCAGTCAAGTCATATGCACGCAGTTGGAACATCATTGGCAGGCGTTGAATCAAGATGCTATAAGTTTTTTGGTTTTTGTTTTAATCTAAACCCTAAAATATTGAGATTGAAATCTAGAATGTCCTACCTTTATCCAACTTTGACTGCATGCAATCCAAATTGGTACTTTTCTGGTCGATTTTGTTTTTGTTGGCCATTTGTGTTGCTTCCTAGTTGAAGGATGAACTTTTTTGATAGGATAATGAAGTCAATCCAAGGAAAGTGACAGAGTTTAGAGAAAAACTCATGAAAGAAATTAACAGGCCTTACTGTGAGGAAGAGCATAAGAAACTATCAAGAGAAATTAATGCTCGAACGCCGGTCCAAAAATACAGAGATCTGCGTGGGAGTAGCAAAGCCTATAAGGGAGATCAAGATGGAAAGTCTTTACTTGATCATCATCTTGGTAAGTAGGATTTGGCCATCCTCTTAATTAGTAATAGCATACAACTTGTTGTGTTTGCAATTGCATTGCTATAACTTTAAGTTTAATGTATACATATGGTAGTTAATGTGCTTGCTATTATTTGTCTATGCTTATGTGAAGTTACTGTTTTCACTTTGAATTTGGATCAGTTCAAACCACTTTGAAAATGTGATGCAACAATTTTCCCAATTGGGATGGATACTTGCTTTGTTATTTGAAATTTTACAACTGAGATATGTGCTTCATGTTGTAGATCTTCTAAAGGAATTAGAAGCAGCTCGTGATGATTTCCCCAAAGTTTTGCGTCTCCTGCGTGGATTTTTCTTTTGGTTGAAAGTAAGTATCTTATGATTCTTCCGCATCTCACTAGACGTTTTATCTGTTAGTCCTTCATGCATATTTTTCAGAAAAAGTAGTTCTTCATGCACCGCTCAATTGATAATGTATGCCTATATATTCACCTGAAAGTTTTTAACTTCTAACACATTTCAAGATGTTTGTGTTGAGAAACATGGCAAGAGCTAGGGACAGAATTGAGAGAAAGTCAAAAACTTAAGAAACTTTAATTTACTGAATGCATGCTAGAATTGAGAGTATCTACTATCTAGGCATACGTTTAAGTCAACCCACATACATGTGGTAATAGTTTGGCATGCCACTGTCTACAGCATAGTTAGTAATTAAATTTCAAAACTCTGTTGTAACTGTCTGGAATTAAACAACTGATCAAGAATGCCCTAAATTGAGTTCTACAATTGGTGGAATATATGAGAATTGAAAATCTATTTGAGTCCTATTCCGGAATTATAATTTGAAGTATAGAAACGCAGAAAGATCATGTAAAAAAAAAATGCATTATCTTTATCATGGCTTACGTTACATATAGACCTTATGACTGGAGCAAATTTCCCCACCCCTATCTTTAACTTCTACATATTCATCGGTGTTTCCAGAATCAGAAGTGTCACAAAGTTCATGTTTTTACTGGATGTGTATATCGGAGTTGATATTCGGGTGTGTAAATTTACTCCCTTGTTCATTTGTAACAATTTTACTGGATCTTCACAAATTTATTGGCGCAAACAAGTGTTATCTTCATCTGAAGTTTTGAATGTTCTTGTAATTTATATTGTAAGATCAATGTTATCATCTTCAAAAACTTGCATCATGGTATTAGTTTAGAAATAGACTTGGTAATTTGGTTAGTGGTTCTCCTGTATTGCCCTCTTTTTGATCCATATGTTGTGTGTTATGTTATTGATCAGTATTCAACGCAAGACGGAGCGTTCATGCCATGGAGAGATCCATTGTGTTTGGATGAACTACCACAACAATAAGAAATGATGATAGTTCTGTGGTAGGTCCTTCTTTTTTATCTATATGTTGTGTGCTATGTGATCAGAATTTAACACATGAGGGGACGTTTGTGCCATGGAAAGTTCCGTCGTGTTTGGATGTATTACCACCAACAATTGGAAAGGATGATAGTTTACTTTTTGGGTTTGATTTTCTATGGTGATGCAAGGTTGTATTTACACCAGTCTAGTTAGAAATGGATGCACCGGAATTGTCTCTGATGCAATTAGTTTATTTTTGTTTTATTAACTTGTGACTAAGCTTATGACGTGAATTTCTATTGTTTTTTTTTTCCTCTTGAAATATGATGAGATTTTAAGTCCAACAGTGACACCGAAGGTGTGCACTTGGTCCTCTCTAATCAAAGAAAATTATGAATGAGGTGCGACTTGGATCCTCAATTGATCTATCGAAATAATTCTGCGTCTTTCTTCTTCAAAAAAGAAAAAAATTCAGTGTCTTTCTTTCACTTGTGTTTTCCTATAAAAAATGCAAATCAACTTGAGCGTCTGCAAGAAATTGTTGGTAGTTGGTACCAATCGGTATGAGAGGGTTGTGTGCTTAATAAAAATAAACTATTGCCATTACTTCGTAAAATCTGAAACATGCATATGTATTTAAGAACAAAAAGTAATTAATATACATTCACAAACAAAACTAGTTCATCTCAAATCATCTCAGTACTCAAATTAAACCAAACTAGTTCATAATCTTTTCTTTTGAAGAATAAATCACCATTCATTCCCTCTCCAATAGGAATGTCAATGCAACGTAAGGGTCTAAGAGTGAAGAGTTGTCCATGATTTCTTCACACCGAACTCACTTAAAATTGATATTTGAAAAGTAGTTGTCTTTGCATAATATAATTTGATATCAAACTAATAGAATGATTTAATACCATCAAGTACCTTATTACAAAAGTACCCTATTACAAATACAATATTGAAATCATCATTCACATCTGAGGACATCAATGTTGTACCAGACACCTTGTTGTTTAAGTCAAATGACACCAATATTGGCTTGTCGTTATCATTATTACTCCAATGACAAACTCCATTAATATACACAGACGCACCTATATTAGTCCCATAACATTGAGGCATATCCAGATCAAGTTTACTCCTAGAGTTACTTCTTAGGTTGTATATTTCCATGTGTCCTAGCATGAGTGGCTCACCTTCTGTATAACCTTCAAAACCAGGTATATCTAGACGAGAATGTTCATATCAAATTACCTTGTGAGACATTCTTGTATGAACTCTCACCCAACACATGATTCTTACACTTAATCAATAAAAAAATGACACATGTTATTAACTTTAGAAAAAGTGTGATTTTAATTAAGAAAATGAAAACATAAATGATAGTGGACGGTTATTGTCGGTTAAAGAAAGTGGAAAAAGGAGAGAGAAATATTAAAAGTAATGACAAAAAAATCTGATATTAATTCTTTTATTATTTTAATTAAGTGTTAGATTTTAATTGGTTGAGTGTAAAAATGATGTGTTAGGTAAGAGTTTACCTAAGAATTTCTATAAACACATAGTTGAAATGACAGAGTTTAATAAAAAATATACAAGGTTAAACATTTGATCTAAAAGAGTATAGTTAACCTGATTACTAAAAATAATGATTTTTGTGGGTGTTTAAGAAGTGCATACATAAGAAGCAAAAATTGATTAAATTACTATATAAGAAATATATTTGATCATAAATAATTAATTCATGGTATGTTAATAAATAAATTAGTGTTTAAATAATTTTCTTTGACTGATAAAATAATTGATGAATTTTTTAAAAATCAAATCAAATGAGAGATATTTTAATATATCATCATTAAATACGAGATAAGTTTTTTAATTAATTTATGGTATATTAATAAAGAAATTAGTGTTCAAATAATGTTTTTTGACTGATAAAATAATTGTTGGATTTTTTAAAAATCAAATCAAATGAGAGATATTTTAATATATTATCATTAAATCGAGAGAAGTTTTTTTAATTAGTCTATGGTATTTTAATAAATAAATTAGTGTTTAAATAAATTTTTTTGACTAATAAATAAACTCATTATCAGATTTTTTAAAAAGTTAAATCAAACGAGATAAGTTTGTTAAGTTTTGTTTATATTTCATTCAAAAAACTAGTTAATTTTATTTATATTTTGTTTTATTTCAGAGGGAATATCTCAGTAAATTGAATAGGAAAAAAAAGAGATTGACTAGAAAGAAACAAGATATTTGTAATTTAATAAAAATAAAATATATCAACACTTTTTTTTAAAGGAAAATTTATCTACACTTTATTTTTATTTTTTCCGAAGAGATCAACATTTTATTATCTAATATTGTCAATATTAAATAGTACATATGTACGTAATAAAAAAAAAGGTAAATCTTTATTTCGAAGACGAATTCAATGATAAAATAAATTTTATTTACTAAAATGGTTTTTGTTTTGTTTGGTGAAGTAGACTAGTTGTTAGTAATTCATCTTAAAATGAATGAATGACGAATTCAGTTCAAACTCCGACTTAATTTTTTTTTTTTGTGGTAGCCAGGGTCTGAATCCTGAACCTTGTATGTATTGTCTCTAACTACTGAGTTAAACTCACGAGAACAACTTCGGTTGATTTATATTTAATGAAAAAAGTAGTTAATGCTTTATTGCTAATGAGTACTTCGTCCAATCATTATTATAAATAAAAAAATATTTTTTATATTTGTTGAATAACTTATGTGTTTGACCTATATTACAGACTAAATAATTATAGACTAGATACAAGCAAAGAACTTGGAAAATATTCTTTTATGCTTGTAATAGTAATTAGAGGAATAAACACATGCCATCGTAATCTTAGCTCAATTGCTAAAAACAATGCATAACATTTACAAGATCTAGATTTCAAACTCCGATCACCTCAAAAAAGAGGGAATAAACACTAAATATTGTAACTTAGAGCATCGACATTGGAGACATCCATTTTTGGGTTCTTAAATGGGTCCGCGTGTACACATCACTCATTTATCATTTTTTAATAGTAGTACTTAATAAACACTTAATCACTCAAACTCAGATCTCACACAAAGTTCTTAAATGAGATCGACTAATCAACTATCAATAACTTTATATCATTATATTTCAATTCTTTAATATTAAAAAGTGCAGATCTCGCTTAAAAGTTGGGGTCTTAAATAAGATTCCGAGTCTTATAAGACCCTGAAAAAGAATCTCTACATTGAGGGTACTTAATAGATATCAGGTCTTAAATAATTAAGACCAACCTCTCAATTGGAGATGGTCTTATAAACTTAATGAGACATGTGAATATTAAAAAACACATTATAATCATAATCATTAAAATTAAAAAAATAGTAATAAAATGGAAGTCCTCCATTATTATTAATTAATTAATATCTTATGAAAAGGATGAAAAGGTGAGAGAAGGAAGGAAGGAAAGGGAAAAGATGAATGGTGATAGCAGAAGATGTTGTTGTTCCTTCCAGCTCACCCGTTTACTACGGACATTCACCTTTCCTTCTTCTCTTTCTCAAATCAAAAATATTTTCTTTCCTTTTTTCAAAATCAAATACTAATAGTAATAGAAATAAAAGATAACAATCTCATCAACTTTTGAACACACATAATTATACCCAGAAGTCTTCCAACATAACTCTTTCTTTTTTGTTCTATATAAACATGTTTTGGTTTATCATGAAATAAACCACAAAAAATTGCTTTGTTTCATCTTCTGTAAATGGGTAATGTCACGGGAACGGTGGCGGCAAAGTTTGCTTTTTTCCCGCCGGAGCCACCAACATATGAGGTTTACAAAGAGAACGACGATGAGGTGTTGAAGATTTCCGGCACGATGGATAAAAGCGTCGATGTTCATATTGTAGAGACAAAAGGAGGCAATAAGGTCGTTGCTACGTTGTGGAAACATCCTTTTGCGAGGTTTACTATATTGTACTCTCATGGTAATGCTGCTGATTTGGGTCAGATGCGTGACCTCTTCATTGAGCTTAGAGCTCATCTTCGTGTCAATATCATGAGGTTTCTTTTCTTAATCCTTTTGCTTTTCTATTTTCTTTTTCTCTGTTTTTTTTCATACCTGTTTTTGCATGGTTTTTGTTTATGTTTGGTGTCATAGAACAGTTTTTGTATGTTAATTAATAATAAAAATGTTTTTTTTTTAATTGGTCATGGTTCAAATAAGATGATAATAGAAAATAAAATGATGCCTAATGCTTGTTTCTTTATTCATTAGTTAATGTTTTACTTTTTTGGATTACATTAGTTAGTGATTTATTTACTTTATATGTAAACTTCAACTTCACTTCCAAGTTCAATCTTAGTGTTTTTTTAATTTAACTATTTGCTTTATGGTACTGTTTTGAATTTATTCTGAAGTATAAACAAAAGATCTTTCTAAGTATTTGTTGGATCTTTGTGTTATTTTGCAGCTATGACTATTCTGGATATGGACGTTCCACAGGTAAGGTAAGTAACCCATTTTACTAATATGAAAGTAACACAAATTATCAATTTTTTGTTTGAATTATGTTTTTATCCAAGTGAATCTAACATTTTATCTATATTCTTTCCAACTGTGATAGCCATCTGAGTTCAACACGTATTACGACATCGAGGCTGTATATAATTTATTGAGGAATGAATATGGATTTAAGCAAGAAGATTTGATTTTGTATGGTCAATCGGTTGGAAGTGGACCGACACTACACTTGGCTTCTAAATTGCAAAAGTTGAGAGGGGTTGTACTTCACAGTGCTATTCTTTCTGGATTAAGGGTCTTGTACCCTGTAAAGGTCACATTTTGGTTTGACATATTCAAAGTAAGTTTTGCCTTACAATTCTTATACCTCTGCCATAATTTTTAGCACTGAGTTTTGAATTAACAAAAGTTTTCAATTTCGTTTCAGAATATAGACAAAATTCGGTATGTCAACTGTCCCGTGTTTGTTATACATGTAAGTATGTCTTTCTTTCCATCTATGTATGTAATCAATTTATGCAACTGTTCCCTTTACTGGTTATATTTGATCAATTGTTTCTTTTTGAGGCTTCTGTTCTGATGCGGTGTTTCTGTAATTTCCTGTTTAGCTTGATGATGATTTTGTCCACATGAAAGCTTGACTTAACCCTGAATTAAAATTTAGCAAATAATAGAAAATAATTTGACAATAAAAGAGGATTGTGTGAATTACTCTATTTGATTTGTCATTTACTTGAAAACACATCTGAAGTCTGAATGCTTGATTGCATATGTCATATAAAGCCAAGTGCACATGATTAGCGTGTATCATAAACAAATCACCCCATTGTTTTCTCATCTAGTATTCAAAACCTGATTCAGATATATCAATGAATTACCATCCACATTCCTTGCTCCCTAGTCAAAACAACCCCTGTGTACTCACATATAAAATCCCCAGCTTGAATAAGGTCCATTTGATCCCATGCTCTCCTCATTAAATTCCTCTGTCTTCCGTGTCAGCTTTAGATCCATCCATAAAAGAAACATATCTTCTTTTTTCCCTATCTTCTTCTAAAGCCCTAGAAAAAGTATATAGTACCTTTTTGGTGAGTGAAAATGGGTACTGGGTGGAGAAGAGCCTTTTGCATACGCGACCCTGAATCTACCATATCAGATGATAAGAACAATGAAAGTTTGAGCCGAAGAAGTTGTGCTCAATTGTCACCGTATTATATTTTTCTCCCTGTTTGGTAAATATCTTAAGATTATGCTAATAGGTAAGTTAAGTTTTGTGTCAATCTGATCATCTCCTTTAGAACAATACAATAATGAAATTTAGGTTCTGGAATAAACACTGAAGACATCAGTCTGTGTCATTCTTGTGTTTCTTAGAATAACTAGTGCCCCTAATGGACCTCTCCTATGAGACGCCAACTGAAAAGGGGGGCGGCGGATGAGTGCAGTTCAATCCTATGGTGTATTCGTTTGTTATGAGCAGGGTTTATTTATCATTGATAAGTTATTACTCCTTTTCATGCATGTTAACCTAAAGGTACAACAACACACTACAGTTCAAGTAATGATATAAAATATCTAAATGATGTTCGATTTGTTGTGCATATTTAGTGGATGCTCATCATGGTGGGATGTCAATATGTAGATTATATCTTCTGTCCGATTGGAACTTTGTATCCAGCATAGATTTATAATATATATGCCTTTTGGAAAAATGCTGCTTCCATTTTGATTTTGAGCAGTCTACACTAGTTATTATCCTATGTATGTCTGTTACAAAAGACGTTTAATGAATATCTAGCATTTATCTATCACTGCGTGTCCCCCATTCTGCCAATACTATTGATAGAATAGGTAACCGCACAACATTTTTGGTGCTTAATGACAGTGATTAATAACTTCTTTTTTCCAGCCCTAGAAGAAATACTGAAATTGATATCTTTTGTTATGTTTTAGAGCCAACAACACAATCATTGGGGAGATTTCAGAATATGGAAACTTTTAGATGTTGCCTAGTTTATGAGATATGGCCTAGCAATAGCATTGTAGTCATCGTTGTAAATGGAGCTGATTTTGAGGATTAAAATTTTGATGATTTTCAAGTTTTTGTTGCATAATATTGCTTAGTCTCATTATTCACGGATTCAGTACTTTATAGTCTGCAGAAAGCATCACAACTGACATGGATTTTTTTGACGCTAATAATAGTTTTGTTTCTGCTTATGGATTGTTTACAGGGAACAGAAGATGAAATTGTTGATTGTTCTCATGGAAAGCGGTTGTGGGAGCTCTCAAAGGAAAAATACGACCCCTTGTGGGTTAAAGGTGGAGGCCATTGCAACCTTGAAACTTTCCCCGAGTACATCAAGTATTTGCGCAAGTTTATCAACGCAATGGAGAAACTTTCCATCACTAGCCAAGCAAACAAACAACTCACTCAGAGTCCTAGTATTACTGATTCCAGACATACCAAATGCTTAGGATTTGTTAAAAGATAGGTTCATCTTTTTTGTTTCAGAATCAGTGTTTGTTTATGGAAATTTATGCTCAACTTCAGTAGTCCCCATGTCACTTAGTCTTTAGCTTCATGGGTTTATTATCAATTGGCACTCAGTCCAATGAGTTTATTAGAGTTATAGGATGTCTAGGACCCGACAATTTTCTCTTGACAGTGTCTTTTCTTTTTGATCAATTTCTTGATGATGTCTTTAATCTAAATCCTGTTGAGATAGTGAAAGCTTTATTTAGGTGGTGAACTCCTTAGTGGTGCTTTGTTTGCCTGTTAGTCATTGTCTACTTGATTTAAAATTATTGTAAAGTTGTTTTGCATATGTATAAATACAGGTTCATCATAATAAAAGTGTATCAACATCTTATAATTACCAAGTATTAAACCAATCAACAATGATGTTGTACTCCAAGGCCGTAGTTGACAGTGTCTTTTACTATTTTGAATCATTGACATCTTCACAATTTGCTGTTAAATTTGAAGACATAGATTGCGTGATGTTCACAAGATAACATTATCTCAAATTCGACTTTAAAAAAATATCCTTAAAAATAGGTTAAAAGCTGAAGTCTAATGAGAGATAATGCATTGTGTGATGGTCATTATGTTATATATTTTTCTTTTTGTCAAAAATGTGTTCAATTTTTGTCGATATCAATCCTGGTAAAAAAAAAAAAACTCAAAAGGACATATTATAAACCATAGTTTTAAAACTCGGCTCGGCCATTGACTCGGCAGGGGTACTGGGTCGATGGGTCAATGGTCGAACCATTGGATCATCGGTTGAACTGCATGACTGAACCGGATCAACTCGGATGACTCGGTAAGATAACCCGGTCTTGAGATTAAATTTATATAGATATTTAATCGGATTAAATCTGATTTAATTGGTGACTGAATCACTTTAAAAACTATAAACCTACCAATTGTCAACTCATCAAAATTAACTATAATATGTGTTTTATACCCACACAAAATCATACCATATTTAAATAAATATTAAAAAATTATTTCAATTTTAATACAAATATTTAGAAAGAAACAATTTTATTAATATATGTATTTTAATTATACAC
>Ga0228710_1002629_pt1 | contig 28414 bp, 10 predicted proteins | sample MedpolnodulmetaG_FD_177995 | JGI IMG/M metagenome (GOLD analysis project Ga0228710, IMG submission 177995) | Root nodule microbial communities from Medicago polymorpha collected in Santa Monica, California, United States - pink nodules | ecosystem: Host-associated > Plants > Roots > Nodule... | reverse complement strand
TATTTTTTAGACTTTTTGATATTTTATTTTTCTCGGAAATGCTAGCTAGTACGGAATCTATTTATACGAAAAACAACGGATGAACTTGATGTTGATTTATTATTACAGTTTTATCCTTAATTTATTTCTATATGACCAGCTTACCCTTAAATTGTTAGTGCTGTTGCTGTTTCGTTAAATTCCGTGATTAAGTATCCGTAGTGCATAGCAGTGCTCTTATTTTCTTCCATAGCTATATTTATCTCTGTTGGACATTAGTGCGACAAACTCGAACACGTTATTTCTTTTAATAATTCGAACTTTTTTTTTCTTCTTTTAATAATGTGACCGTAAGTCCATTGATGTTGGCAGTGTGAACTGTCTATAGTTTCGTCGACTTTTAGAAACCTCTTTTTCACACACAGATACAATTCGTCGATGCATACACTTCACCAACTCCAATTTTAAATATAACCTAAAAATAATAGATAATCTCACTTAAATTAAATGAAACGAAAATGTGATTTGAGAAAAACAATTTTTTTATTACATAAAAAAAAAGACAAGTGCTAACTTATGCGCCAAAAGCACGGATAAACATAGATTGTAAAAAAAAAAGGAACATTTGTCAAAAGAAAGGAGCTTAACATAAAAAATTTCATCTTTAAAATCTTGTAATCAACATTTTAAGAGTTAAAATATTGTATTTTCAATGTAAAATTTTTATTTGGGGATCTTCAACATATGTCCTAAGACAAAAGTTAGTAAGACCGAAAAAATTATATGATATTAACTACTATTGTTAATATGTGCATTATTTGTAAATTTTGCTTATATTTGAAATCATGATGCGTAGTAAATAAATAAAGAAAGAGAAAGCACCAATATTTCATTTATGTATGGTTATACATTTGAAGTGCTAGCTCAACTAAAAGAGTTTAGTCTTGCAATCTTATGGTACAAAGTTCAAATCTCTTTGATGACGAATAAACTTTTTCCTTTAAAATAAATATCGATGGCAAGATAATTTGTACCCGCAAATAAAATTTATCACGAACACATGATGAATAGTTAACAGATATATCTATGAATAAAATAAATAGATATTCCAACTATCTACGAGTTGATGGAGGTAGATGCTGATGTAAAAGTATATGTTTCTGATATCCCATCAGTAAGTAAACAAAATTAGTTGAGGGTAATGATTTCTTAATATTTAATTGACAAAGAAAGACCATGACTAATTAATATTTTTCATGTATTAGTATTCATTTATGTTGTCTAAAGAGAAGAAAACAATTATACCACGCCATGGAGGTGCAACCAAAGTCAAAATTAGTTCTATATGTTTTATGACCAGAAACCAAACATTTTTTCAAAGTCAAATGAATGTTTTGGATTCAAAGAGCTCAAAACGTGAATCTTGTTGACATAGAAGAAAATGATAATAGATTAATTTTAAAATTTGTATATATATGCTCTATGTGATACTAACTTTCAATTCAATAGTTGTTTTTGAAAAAATATTTATCCAAAATCTATGAAGCACAGACTTAGACATGGATACGTCGTTACCGATAATAATTTAAGAAAATAACATAATTCAACTTAATCATATATGTCGGTGTTGGACACAATATGTATCTGACACCGGGACATACCTAATCCGTGGAGTATCTGAACTTCTTAGTCCAATATGATGTCATTGAGTGAATGTAATTATTAGTACAACTCTTTGGATGTATAATTTAATCCATCATCTAATCCAAACTTTGGAAAAACTACATTTGACTTATTAGATATTTTTGCATATATTTCATCTAAGAGAGAGTAGCCTCTTCTCTTGTGTATGTTCTTTGACTTATTAGATATTTTTGCATATATTTCATCTAAGAGAGAGTAGCCTCTTCTCTTGTGTATGTTCTTTCATTTCTTCCTGATAAATTGTACTAGGTAGGAATTAAAACATGGGAACAAAACAATGGTTTTTATCGAATATTGTTTTTGTTCTGTCCATCTCCATGCTCTTGATCATGTCCAAACTGTGTTTGTGTGATATTCAATATATTGGCACAATCTCACCAGGGATGGAAGGTTCTCAAACGAATTTCATCGACAAAGACTTCAAGTTCCTCCTCTCAAACAATAGAAATTTTGCTTTTGGTTTTGTTGCTGCCGTCAATGACACCACCAAGTTTCTACTGGCAATCGTTCACACGGCTAGCTCCACCATGTTTTGGGCTGCTAATAGAGCATTACCTGTTTCCAATTACGATAGTTTCGTGTTTGATAAAAACGGAAATGCCTTTTTACGGAAAGATGGAACTGTGATCTGGTCTACAAATACAATTAGTAAAGTAATGGAATTGCAAGACAATGGAAATTTGGTTTTGCTTGGTAACGACGACAATGATACGGTAATTTGGCAAAGTTTTAGTTATCCAACTGATACTTTGATGCCTTCACAAGAATTCAAAGAGGGAATGAAACTTACCAGCGAACCTAGTCCGAATAACTTGATCTATGTTCTTGAGATAAAATCAGGTAATGTTATTCTTTCAGCTGGTTACAAAACTCCACAGACTTATTGGACTATGCAGAAGGATAGCCGTAAAATCATCGATAAGGCTGGCCATGTTGTGGCTTTTGCAAATCTCAGTGACAATTCTTGGAGATTCTATGATAGCAATAAGTCTTTGTTATGGCAATTCATTTTCTCTGCTGATGGAGGCATAAATGGAAGTTGGATTGCAGTTTTGGGAAGGGATGGTGTCATTACTTTCTCGAATCTCAACGGTGGTGGATCAAATGGTGATTCTTCAACAAGAATACCACAAGATTATTGTGGTACACCAGAACCTTGTGATCCCTACAACATATGCGCAAACCAACGTAGGTGTAGCTGTCCTCATGTTCTTCTTCCTAGTTGTAAACCAGGTTTTGTCTCTCCTTGTGATGATGATAAATCACAAAATCCTATTGAATTTCTGAAAGTTGATGATGGACTTAGCTACTTTGCGCTTGATTTTCTTCATCCCTATTTGAATACCGATTTGGCCGGTTGTCAGACATCTTGCCGCGGAAATTGCTCTTGTCTTGCAATGTTCTACCATACAAGTTCAGGGAACTGTTTCCTGTTGGACAGTATTGGAAGTTTTCAAAAATCCGATGAGGCTGATTCTGGTTATGTTTCTTACATTAAGGTCTCAAGCGATGGAAGTGGAAGCAGCAATAAGCACATCATAGTTGTTGTGGTCGTTGTCATATTATCAACTCTGCTTGTTCTGCTCTTTGCGGGTGTTCTATACTGCAGGAAAAAGAAAAAGTTTGCTCCAGAGAACTCAGAAGAAGACAATTTCTTGGAGAATTTAACCGGTATGCCAATCCGTTTCCGCTATAAAGATCTTGAAGTTGCAACCAATAACTTCTATGTGAAGCTTGGTCAAGGAGGTTTTGGATCAGTTTACAAAGGAGTTCTACCTGATGGGAGTGAATTAGCTGTGAAGAAACTAGAAGGTATTGGTCAAGGGAAGAAAGAGTTCAGAGCTGAAGTTAGCATCATTGGAAGCATTCATCACCTTAATTTGGTAAAGCTTAAAGGATTTTGTGCAGATGGAACTCATAGGCTTCTAGTTTATGAGTATATGGCTAATAACTCATTGGATAAATGGATATTCAAGAAGAAAAAAAGTGAATTTCTTTTGGATTGGGATACAAGGTTTAATATAGCACTAGGAACAGCAAAAGGGCTAGCTTATCTACATCAAGAATGTGACTCAAAGATTGTTCACTGTGACATCAAACCTGAAAATGTACTTCTAGATGATCATTTCATCGCCAAAGTTTCAGATTTTGGTTTAGCCAAGCTCATGAACAGAGAGCAAAGCCATGTTTTTACGACACTTAGAGGAACACGTGGCTACCTTGCGCCTGAGTGGATAACAAACTATGCTATATCAGAGAAAAGTGATGTATACAGTTATGGTATGATGTTGCTAGAGATAATTGGGGGAAGGAAGAATTACAATCCTGATGAGACTTCAGAGAAATCGAATTTCCCTCGTTTTGCTTTTAAGATGATGGAAGAAGGTAAAGTGAGAGATATCATTGATTCAGAGATGAAAATAGATGATGACTATGATGATAGGGTTCATTGTGCTATAAGTGTTGCATTGTGGTGTATACAGGAAGACATGTCTATGAGACCTTCCATGACAGAAGTTGTTCAAATGTTAGAGGGTATTTGTACTGTTCCTAAACCACCAAAATCCTCCAATGAAGGAGACACCTCTTCTGATGCTTATCTATCAGCAGTTAGTCTTTCAGGTCCAAGATAACAATAATAACTCTATTATGTATCTTCTTTTTTGGTCTTAAATGAACTTTTGGTCCCTCTATATTTATTGATTTACAATTTTATTCCCTATTTTTTAAAATCCAAAATACAGTCCCTTAGTTTTTAAAATATCAGCCTTTTTCCCTGCCACTAAATTTGGGGTATATATATGTTGATTAATGCAGGACAGAGACAAAATTATGATGGTAACTATTCTAGTAAAAATAAATTGTAATGTCTTGGAGAAAACTAGAGTATATAGCTTAAAGTTGCAACATATTTCTAGACCATTCTAATAGCAAAAGTCAAACAAAAGTCTATAAAATTCTCTTAACACATCTTAAAGCATCTATAAATAGATAAGCATGTGCGTAATCGTATTCAAACATTTGAGATGTAATGTCAATGACATTGAGGGTTTCATTAACCATATCTCAACTCCCATAGTAAGTTAATTGCTATTGTAAAGTACCCCCGACGGCATATGCTTATAACTTAGGAGTGTACTCCTCTTTAGTTCTCGGGTTCGAATCCTTATGTGCCAACAATTGACTATAGAGAATTGTGTCTTAAAATCAGTTGTTTGGGGGGTTTTTGGTGGTTCCGAATCGATTTATAATAAGAATATGAATCAATTCACTGTGTTTTGTATCATATATATAGCAATTTTTGACAGCTTTTGACACGATTGGCGACTCAGAAAATAGAACCTAGAGAGAGGGAATACCCGAAAACCTAGGGTTTGAGTGTTGAGGGCTCTTGAGTGATGTTATATGGTTGGGAAGGATCAAAGGTTTCTCTAGTGAGTTCTTGAGTGATTCATCTCTGATTCGTAACACTACTGTAACATAACCCACCAAAAACTTTAGTAAAAACCCATCCAAAAAACTACTGTAATATAACCCACCCAAAACTTTAGTAAAAAACCATCGAAAACTACTTTTTTTTTCCATACAAGACCATCAAAAACTACTTGTCGATGACATCAAGTAATTATGAAATTATTGGTTAGAGAAATATACCAAATGACTATATTACAAGAAATTGCTGAGACTAGAACTTGCTAAATTATTTATCTTTCAACCTGAGGAAGCAGCATTGCTAAGATGAATCAAATTAGTTGCAAAAGCAAGCAATCCTATAACTCAAAATCTCACTAATTACGAGAAGATGTAGGCGCAAGTTTTTTCAGAAATTCAGCAACCTCATCAGACGATGGAAGTGTAAATCGAGCATTTGTTTGAGTTCTTCCAACGGCACACGAGAAGTAATTCTCTTTCTTGAGGTCAAGGACATTCCAAGAGATCTTTTCTGGCAAAGGTGATTTACACTTACGCGCCGTGCGGTTGACATTATTTGCTGTTTTCTTCTCTGAATTTGAGATAGGTCGCTGTCCCTTGCTTTGATTTGCTGACTTGAATCCATTTTTAATTGATGGGATCTTCATAGGTGATACCTTCTCATTGGGAAACTTAGCTGCATCTGATAACTTACTTCGCTGAAGACTTGCACCAAAAGAAGAAGGCTCTGGCTCAAAAAAGTCATATATATCTTCGTCCTGCTGCGATCAATAATGTTAAAGTCAATTGTGTTGCGCGAGAATATGCTAATCAATCTTGAATGATACAGGAAAAATTGCAATTACAAATTTTCATAACTGCAATCATGCTTGATAAGGACAATTTCTTGCATTAGACTAATAAACATGATATAGAAGTTATGCGAAATATATATATATATATATATATATATATATATATATATATATATATTTATATATACATCAAAAGAACATTTAAATGACCTTTGCCAGAAAATGCCCTATACATAGAACATAATCAATTGGTGTAGTCATTGATTTACTGTGAACAATCTCCCCCAGGATGCGGTCAATGGCTGCTCCCTGATTAAATGAAAAATTGTCGCAAACATTTAAATCATTACGAAGAAAATTTCATGTCAAAACATAAATTAAGTAATGTCAATAATTAGAAAAGGAATCTCACCTTTGTTACACCAGCAGCTCGCACCTCAACTGATCGGCTCCCTTGAACAACTTCAACTGATGCATTTGAAATTGGACCTGTGCAGAGATGTTGGAGCATGTCCCTTGCTTGAAGTTTTCCAAACTCAACATCTATGATTGTGTGAGAGAATTAGTAACTGGAGAAACAACATGCAAAACAAAAAACACGTCTTTTTAAACACAACTTAAGTACCTGCATGTCTGTAATTCCATACAAGGGAAGCTTCCCTTTCTTCAAAATACGACCGAGGAGTTCTTTCAGTGAAGTATTCAAAAATATCCTGAAAATACAGGATCACCAATGTAATCAAAAATATCAAAGGGAAAAGGGAAATCAAAACTCGAAAGAATTAAAACTTCAAATAAGCACCTTTACACTGTCAACCCATTCCATGTTTAGTTGTTCTGGCATTGTAGTCATCCATTCTCCATTTGAAGGGTTTAAAAACATCCCATTCTCTGCTGCTAGCCAAGTGTTATATTCTTTGAAGTTCTGTAATAACGAAAAGTTAGAAGTGGACCTAGTAGTTCGCAAAGATGGAAGTAATGTATAGAGAATTACTTCATCTAGAAGTGTTCTACCACTTCCACTAAGAATGACAACTGTAGTATTTGGGTCATTGCAAAGTTGTGTCAATGGTTGTTTCAATTCTGGATGCACCGAGAGTTCCATTTCTTTCAGTTGATCACCTTTCCTCTCAACTTGCTCAGTTAAAGTTCCATTGAATCCCTACAATGTATACATCATCAACGTCAACATAAACTGTTCATAAAAATTTATGATAAATAGTGCAGTTTGTGATTAATTACAAGTGAAACACCGTAGAACAACAAAGTCAAAAATTAATTTCAAAATTTGAATGGTGGTAATGTTTTTGTTCCAGGGTTTGCAAAATAATCGAAAACAGCATTGGAGTGAAAATCCTTAATCTGATGAAGTCTAATAATATCTTCACTTTGAAAATTAGATTCAATTTTCAGTAAGACATATCTCCCATGGCCATCAAATCTTTCATACATATTCATCTTATGATTTGTCATCTTGATTCCTTGATTAATCTCTTAGGATGCTTTTATTCACGACTTAGTGCTACAAATCTACCTCACTCGCCAGGAAACTTGTCCGTCTTCAATAAGCAGCTATAAACAGCCACATTTTGTCAAGTATTAACGTGGATTTTCTGCTGTTTGTAAGAGTTTGGAGTCATATCAAGTTATGGTAAATTTTCCCATTGGGTATTCCCAGTTAAAAGATTACTTTTTCTGGCCATGCCATATCCAATGTGCGACTCTGAACAAGTTCAAAATATATTTTTCAAAACAATCATGTATTTTTCACTCTTTCTAAAGTAGCTGGGTAGGGGACATTCAAACAGGGACTAAAATACTAGGCGAAGAAAGATAGTTTTAAAGGTTTCCTTGACGATAAGTATTCAAATAAGCAATCGATTAGACAGCATACCAAAATAAGCAATCGATTAGTTGACTTCAGATATTGTTGAATTGTCTTCCTGGTATCGAGCCGTGGTGGAACCTGTTTTGTCCTTAACTGTGCCTCAACAACAGTATCATTTAGCTCGCTGCAAATATTTAAAGATAAGGATCATCATGGTATTCTAGATCTAATTAAATTTTTTAAGCAAGAGATCTATTCCTTCATATCATACTTCAGTGCATAGTTAAAATCGTAAATCTGGATGACTTTCTTTTATTCCTAAACCTACAGAGATACAAGTAAATAAGCATCATATTTAACTCAAATGCTATCTGCGTACTTTTACAGAATTTACCCAAAACAACAGAAGCCTTAAGATACAATCAAGGAGACGACTTTAATTAATTAGGCAAATCAAGCATATAACTAACAGTAACATTTTAAAAAAGCCTCCAGAGTTACAGTTCAAAGTCTTAACTGCAGACTAAGTTATGAATCATTACGACAAATTTAACAGACCCTGATAAGATACACCACCCTCATTGTAAACCACAAACTTCGAATATATAAGAGAAGATATTGAGACTACAAATAGTATACCTAACAAAAGTTTCTGCCCATTCCTGCGCAGTGTGGGTTGTTACATGATGGAAGTTGTGCCTATGTCGCTTCTCTCTCTCTTCTGATGGCATGTTCAGAGCTTTGGCGATTGCTTCAGCAACTTTTGAGATGTTCCAGGGGTTGACCAGAAGTGCCCCAGCCCCAAGAGACTGTGCAGCACCAGCAAACTACAAGAACACCAAATATCAGATGTCAAATCCACTAGCTTATCATCCATCTGCTATCCCCTACTTTATGCCACTCAGAGCCTAATATAACTGAAATATAGAAATTAAAATAAAAGATAATTATTTTAATAAGCTGTACTTACTTCACTAAGAATGAGAACCCCCTTCTTTTCTTCTTGACAGGCTACAAACTCGTAACTGACAAGATTCATTCCATCCCTCAAAGACGTGACAAGTGCAACATCTGAGTAAGCACGAGAGAGTATGAATATGCTATAAGCAGAAAACCAGAAATTTTACAACAACAAAAAATTAGTATTAGTAACTGAAAACTTAAGAGACAATTGAGAATTCAGGGAAATATAAATAAAATACGATTTAATAGACTTGAGGCTGTGCTACAGCATATTGCAACAGCACATATCTTCATCTATGCCCAATATATATTTTAAAGCTCGACTTCTTTTCGCACAACACATACAAAATTTTACTACAGATCTTCTGGGCTTATAAATTTAAAAGATTACGAGTGGCCATGAAAACATATTTTTGGTTGTAAATGTGCTGTCACATGACTTGCGTTTGTTAAGAAAATAGCTTCCATCTTTTTCTATTTCTCTGTCAAAATTTTTTGATAATTCTCTTACTTGGCTTAAACCACTTTTATCACAGTACATAAACAGGACATCATACACCATAAATTACCGAAAGAGTAACAAGGTTTTTTACTGAATAAAGAGCAAATATTAGGCATGAAGAGAAAACAACAAACTTTGCAAAGAATCTATTGTATTTTTATTTTTTGTTTTAAATCATGCGGATCAAGGTGAGACTATTGGAGATGCTTCACATTTGTAGGTGTAAGATCACCTATTCAAAAAGTGAAACATCACAAAGCAGTTTATGACTTCTTACAGACATTTGGCGTGCCAGACGAGTTCATGCATGTAGGGGGAAAAAGGAGAAATGTAAATAACATTTATAATGAAGAGGCTAAAAAGGAAAGAAGATGTCCGCCTGTGATACTTATTCCACAAGAGCACCAAAACAAGTATTTGCCTTTTTTGGTGAATGTAAGTGCATCGAACAGCACAAAAATTGACATCCAAAGTTATTCACACAGGCTATTTTTGCACATACAGACTATTGGTAAATTTCAAATTGACATCAGAAGTTATTCACAGGATACACTAGTCAGAGAAGAAAATCTCAATGAACATAAATTTACCTGTAACAGCGTACAAAGCACACAGTGCGTTAAAGTCAAGAGTGCGGTCCTGCAGATATCCAATATTAATGAATAATAGTCTTTAAGCCATAAACAGCATAGAATGCACCAGGGGATGTAGCATTTCGAAGTTTGAAATAAGTTTCAGACATTCAATTGATTATGTTTCATTAGCATTTTGTTCTTTTTCTTTCATTTCCTCAAGAACCTATCAGATACTGAGCACACTTGTGTTTTTAATTTCTGTTTATTTCCTCTCCAGTTTTCGATAAACTTTTGTTAAAAAAATTCTAAAGCTCGTTCCTTTCACATTACCCTTCGTATAAAAACGTTCTTAACTTCTAATATTATTCTTCCCAAAATCAAAATCCAATTTCTCCTATTCCAAAGAAAGTGTTGGTATAAATAGTTATCATAACAAAAATGAACAAAACTATATGCAACCAGTACCAATGAACTAGATCACTTGATGAGATTTAATGAACATGACAGAAAAATAAATTAGATGGAGATTTCAGCATTATTATAATGTCCTTTAGATCATGATTTTTATATGAACGCACCAGGTGATGTATAGGAACAGCAGTCAGTGTTCCAAATCTTCCATTGATGCGGCCAACAATTTCATGAACTTGGCTTGTAAGCTTTTGATCTGTTAATATGACAGTGGTTAGGATTTTGATCCTTACCCCTTGCTAATAGCTTAAGCTTTTAGGAAAGCATGTATTTAACAAAAAATTAAAAGGGAGAGCAAGCTTCACAGCCCAAGACTCGCAACAAAAACACAGATAAACTGAAGAATGAATGAAGTATCATATTGACTGTGCACCCAATTTTTAGTAAACTACTTTTTCACTAAGGAAAATCTTTCTGTATGAAGTTGAAAATCCAATCGAATATCAGCCTATGCACAATTTTATAATACAAGAGATCTCATAAAATGTTTTATTTATTGTTTTTTTCTTGTAAGTAAAAAGACTATTTTTGTCCAACTATAGAGTGTAAAATATTAGATATGTCTTCAATATAAAGGAAAATGCATCTCTGAGTTGTCAAAACAACAGGGAAAAATTGAAACACAGTCCTAGATTTATACAACGAAGATGGAATAATAAAAGAAAATGGAATCATATAAGTAGAACTTACACTCGGGAACATCTGTTCTTGTTGGCACAGCAATTTGAAGCAGAACGACCTTTTCTCGCCAATCCTCATTCTCTTCCAAGAATTTTTCAAAAGCAAGAAGTTTTTGAGGAATTCCTTTAATCATATCAAGGCGATCAACACCTAACATTACCTGTCAATCAAGAAAAAATGTTAAGCGCGATCAGATTATAGAACCAATTAAAGTAGGATTTGGCTCTATAGGCAGAGGAAAAAACACAAATAAAACTTCTACGGCAAAAAATCTTTATAACAAAGTCACTCCTGTATTAATGCCTTGTTCGCTGAAAGAGTGGAACATAAATCCATAAAAAAGATTAAAACAAAAAAGACAATAATTCCTTATTTTTGTCAAATAATAGTGTGGAGCTGTGAAAGCTCTAATGAGGAGAAGCTCAACGGACAGAGGCTCCCGGCAGAAAATTGGATGAAATGGAAGATAGTCTGATTGAAAGTAGGGGTGACATGATAATAATTTCCATTAGACAAGACCATTGTATTGTATAAATAGTTGGAAAATGTGCTTTTTGTCAGAAAAAGGAATAGTTTGATGCATGAAGTTGACCTCGTGTAGAATGATAAGGCTTTTTTTTATTGTTATATTAACATGATAAAGACTCTACAGGAAAATAGTCCCTATAAACATAGAAACTTGAGATCGTAACAGGTAAAAATCACAATATGTGGTGAATAGCCTCCAAAACAAACTTAACTGGGCCTATGAGTGACTTATAAGTTGAAGGAAGCAACACCTTAAACAAATAATTATTGGTAACTGTGGTATAGTATATTAACTGTGAGGTGTATAGATGAACAAATACAAGGTCATGTTGTATTTTCGCATGTTTAATAAGACGAAATATTATAGGGATGATCCAGCAATGGTGTTATTAATAATGGATCATGGAAAATAGAGGATTGCCAAATATCCGCTAAGAGAAATAGCGGATAGCGTAGCAGGAAAATAGAAAATATCCACAAATCGGTTGATATAAACAATTATATATAAAATAAAGCATTAACAGAAATTAAAAAAGTAACCGACATAAAACTCAAAATCATACATTGCTGCAGAAAAACCAGGAACAGAAATTAAAAGGGACTGAACACTCAAAATCTAAATAATTCAAAACAACTAATAACTGGTATTCAACCTAGTGATAGAAGAGGAAAAAGATCTATTTATTCTCCTCTTCCCCAGCATAATCATTATCCTCATACTAGATCGTGAGGCATATCCTTCAACTTTTTCAATGAATCCTCAGAGTCAATGTCTTGAAGGACATGAAGGTGGAGAGACGCAGGCAGTTTAGTGATGAGAGGTTACCTATGTTGTGGGGTTTAGGGGTTATATAACACCCCATCTCATGATCGACTCAGCATTATTTTGTTTTTACTGTTTTCAAAAATATGTCTTCTGTAGCTCAGATGATGTTTATAATTGTATCATTAGGGAAAAGGCATAAAAAACATTCCGCTATGTAAGCAATAACCACTATCACCGATGTGCAAAAAGAAACCTCTATTGAAGAGGTAGCGGAATCGTGATAGTGTATTGGCTTTCATCACAGTTGCTCCAAATCCTGATATGTAATAGCGGTATAGCGGCGCTTTACTAGTTATTTAACAACACTGTAACGGTCGTCTTGGCCTTGAAGCCTTTTTTTCTTTCTTTTCTATCAATCTAATTTTAAATCAAATGGAACCAATTTTCTGTAGTGGAAAAGATCACCTAATTTCCCATCTATAATCTATGGTTTGTAAGAGGAAAGAAGTAACATTCTAAATCTGAAATAATCTCAAAATTCATAGGACAGTTTTGCATAGACCATAATAAGATTATTAATCACAAAAGCAGTTAATACAGAGTAAAAGGTTTACCTTTCTGCCTTTAAATCTTTCTACTAAGTCTTTGAATGGAGCTTGGACTTGAGGAAGGTCAAGTGCACGTATGAATCGATCCGAGTCTATACCAATTGGAAACTGACATGCAAGATAAAAGAAATAAGTAAGTAGTTCATATTTTAATCTCATCATGTTAATTGCTTAATTCCTAAGATAAGTTTCATTCAAAACATATTAGGCAGTGTTTATTTTCAAAAGTATTGATCATAAAGGAAAAATTTGTGACCACATACCGCAGCAACTCGAGTCAGTTTCCCTTGATCCTCAACCCCTTCTGGTGTGGCCTCAAGTCCAAGAATGCGAGTACACGCACTAACAAAGTGTCGTGCATAATCATATGTGTGGAAACTGTTCAAAAAACAAAAATACATTGATCTAAGTCAGAACGCTGAACTAGTGTTATGGCTTAATCCAACCGTGAATTCATTCGTTATAAGAAATTCACTGATTGACAAATAAGAATACCCTCAAGATTAAGAATGCACAATTTTCCTTTCCCAAATCATCTGGGGGTAACAATCAGCATTGCAATATTAAAAAATAAACATATACCCCCAATGTAAGAAATGTACAGAAAATAGAGTTTGAGGAAAAAAATATTCCCAAAATGCAGAGTCAAATTGCAACTTACCCAACCAAATCAGCAGCAAGAACCGCACGCAAGAGTTCTGAACGAGATGGCAGTGTCCTATGAATTTCAGAAGATGGAAATGGGGTATGGAGAAACCAACCAACTTTCATTTTGCTGTTAAATTTCTTTAAGCATTGAGGTAGAAACATGAGATGATAATCATGACACCAAACAATATCTCCCTCTTCATAGACCTGATTTACAACATCAGCAAACATTTGGTTTGCCTCCTGATACGAATCAAACTGAGACTGGAATCCACGTGTTGTCGCTAGACGATCTTCTTGTGGAAGTCCAAGGTAATGAAAAAGGGGCCACAAAATGTTATTGCAATAGCCATTATAGTACTGATGAACAATCTCTTCAGTAAGAAATACTGGGATACACCTCTGTAACACAGGTAACAAGCAAAAGAAATTTTTTAAAAATAAAAATAATAAAATCAACTGATGTAACAGCACAATAGCAAATGCAGAAGTTATTTCTAACATTGTGATGGAGAAAATATAGTACCTTTTCAGCTAATGCTTCAGTGAGTGTCTTCTGTCCAACCGCATCCGCCACATTGACACCGGCCCAACCTATCCACCTCGCTTCAAAATCCTTCACACCTATACAAAAGAATGCAGCCCTGTTAGAAAACTCTATGTAACCTAGGGGCCAAATCATGGTTCTAAATTACAGTTGCGATCACAGTTGTGATTATAGTTACGCTGCAAGCCATGATATTGCTACAGAATGTAGACTAATGTGGTCACAATTGCAATGCCATTGCAGAGACCTTGCAAACCACAATTTAGACCGATGGCGCAAATTCATTTCAAAATGCAACAAACTTAATTGAAACCCATCATCAAAAACCAATAACAGTTAAATTCATGCAAATTTCAAATCAGACAATACACTAAAACTGGAAAAATATAAAGAACAAATACTTAAAAAAAAAAAAAAAAAGACCATCGCCGCATACCTAAAAGAGCGCTGACCAAGCCGCCTGCACTGATCTCCAGAGACCAAGTATCCTCGCCTTTCCTAACAGCTGAAACTGGCAATCTATTAGCCACAACCAAAAGCCGTTGTCTAACAGGTTTTCCATCTTCCCTTTCATATCCATTACTAAGAGCCTTTGCTGCTGCGGCACCTTCCAGGAATCGTTCAACATGGGAAGCACCAGAGTCATTACATTCTTTTAAGCATTGGTCATACTCAAAAGATTTAGTAACCACATGTTTATCACTATCATTATAGTTATTATTAACATTATTATTATAATTGCTATTAATATTGTTATTATTGTTAATAAGAACAGTATCAGGAGATGATGCCTTGATGCTTTTTCTTTGTTCTCTTCCTCTCACAAGTCGTTCAACTCTGGAACCATTATTATAATTACCATTAAACTTGTTTCCAGGCATATGTTCACTCTGGAACCCCACCATTGAAGTTGAATAGCTTAACTTCTTTCCCCTGCATATTTTTTGAACAAATAATCACTAAACAGAGTATAACAGTACTGACCGGGGGAGAAAATTAAGCCTCTAAAAGAGCAAGTATTCAATCCTGTAGCTAAATGGGAAATTAAAATAAAATATAGGTTTTGGTTTTATATTGAGCTTAAATCATTTTACAAACCGACTCATAAAAATAAGGTGATGTATTGTTACTGGGCTTGATTCTAATATATTTTGTTGAGTGGCCCATGTAATAGCATAGTAGTTTTTTTTTTCTTTTTTTAATTTTGAGGCTAACTCATTTTTATAAAATAAAATTATAAGGTTTCATTTAACTCTTCATATATTCTTTTGATGTCTACCAATAAATTTGAAATCAACAGATTCCTAAACTTATATATGAAAATGAAATCACCAGTATCCATGAAGTAGTATATTCATAGAATAAAAAAAAAAAAAAAAAAAAAAAAAAAAAAAAACAGAGTAATGGGAACAGAGGAAGCACTAAATAAGAGTATTCATAGAAATAATGAATACATTGCAGCAAGAAAGAAGGTGTAATGAAAATAGTGGAGAAGTAAGAGAGGTGTGTAAGGTATCTGATGCAAAGACTTAATCAAATAATTGAAAGAGATTAAAATTCCAGCTCAGGACAGGAGAGACCTCGAAAATCAGCTGATGCTGAAAGCAAGGAGGAGACAGACTAGACAAGTCTTGTTCAATACGTCAAACTACAGCTGGGTTGTTATGTGGAGAGAGTGAAATCTGCAGAATCTCAATAGCAGGGAATTGACAAAGTGAGAGAAGAAAAGGAGTGAAAAGTAGTTGAATCCTCGTGTAAGCTTTATAAGGCACCCAAAGTCTCATTACCATGCAAGTGATACCCAAGATTTTGTTGGAAACAGAAAGAAATTATTTTTCCAAAAATAATAAATACATTTTTTTTAGGGAAAAATAATAAATACATAAAAGTAATTAATTATATAAATTCAAAAATAAAAGTAATTATATTTTTATTTTTGGAAAACCAATCCCAAATACTCCAACCTATATAAATGGTTTGCTAGCTTTAATGCATTCAAATAGTATTATATGAATCGTCTGATTTTATTTTTTTGAATCAGCAAATATTATTAAACGACATCCCCGCAAATTAAGGTCACATGGTTTAGATTTTAACGGTATTTTAAACCATAAATGAATTTTTTGTTGTTACACATTTTAATAATATTATATAAACCGTGTGATGAATATCATAAAATTCATACCTTGACTCAGTGGTTTGTCTTATAATGAATAAATAGTTGAGATAATGTGATTGCATTAATGCACGATTATCTCGACCTTAGGAATTCACTTCTCTCTGACTCCAAAACACCTATGCTTATTTCGCCAATTTCATAAATATATCTAATTCATTGTAGATTCACTCGAGATACATGCATGGACTACAAACATGTTGACATTTTTCGCCTATGCTTAGTTTGGCACTTTTTTGTTAATGTAAAATAACAAAAAAGAACTAACAATAAATGTATACATGTTATGGTGTTGTATTTTTACGTTCAAAATAACACAACTGATAACCCATTGTTTTTTTTAAGGGGACAACACACTGTTATACATCATTTTTTTTTTATCTACCTCAAACATTTTAATCTCCTCCCCTAAGGAAAAAAAAACATTTTACTTTATTAGATGATTCTAGATTCTAGACTACCAAAATGGATGGTAGAGGTCAAGAGTGTAAGCAAACAGAATATCAATTATATGAATATAGAACATGGATAAAACCTTTTTCCATGAAAAAGTGGGATATAACCTTCTATTTCTAGTAACAAAGTAACCTTAGACTTCGTAAAAGAAATGTAACATAAGACAATATTCATCATGGATCTAAGATTATGGTCTATCACAAAAGAGCGTTACTTTTTTACCTCCCACTAATATGCAAACCGTTCGGAAGATAATTTTTGAATGATATTTTTTGTGTTTTTAAAGGCTTCAAAAAAACAAAACTCCTGAATGTTGTTTTTTTAGGATAAACAGCAAATATGAAAGCCAAAAAGAGTAACTAGCTTTACAAATTTATAAAAATATTGTAGGGTCTGAATATCATTAAGCTTTTATGGACCAAAATTAACATTAGCCCATTTTGAAAAGGTACAGAGTCATAATCAATTGTAGTATATAAGATTAGATGATTTCTTTTCTGGCCCCCCAATGTCTCCCAGGCCCCCCAGAAAAATGCTAAAACCGCGATAGATAACTTCTGAGGATATTCTTTTTTAGTTTAACACTTTCGGTAGAAAACTTCCGAATAACATTTTAGAGCATAAGGATATCGAGGAGGCAAAATCACAACTCCAAGAATTATTAGAAATAATTTCGATGAAAGAGGTCAAAAGCTAAAGTTTGGTGATTGCTTATCGAACCCCTTAAAATGCAGTATTTTATCGGAAGATAACTTCGGCTAATATATTTTGACAGATTTGAGCATTAAGTGAGAGATGAGAAACCATCCAAAACTATAACTTATAAGATAATGTATGTCACTTGTTGTAAACTATTTTCGGTCTGTCTATTTTTAATCTGAGACTAGAATTTTTTATAGTCAAAGACTTGACTTTTTTTTAATTCGGTTTATTTAAACGACCAATCATCTTTTTTAATTTAACTTGAAAAATTTAGTCCACAATATTTGTAGAATGTTTCGGTCACATATTTGAGACTTCTTGTTACCCTAGCTGTACAAGACTATGTAGCGCAGAACGATAAGAGATATTTTCATCCATCATCATCCTTCCTAAAAACATGAATTCTCTATTGTGTAAGGGTGGGTATGCTCCCTAAATAAAGAAGGTCAAGACATAGTTATCAATGGTAACTTTGGCAGCAATGAAATTTTTTAGAGGTTTCTACAACATAAAATAAATTATGCCTGAATTTTTTTTGTTTTGAAAGATAAGAAATACATGTGCCTACTTGGTCGAAAAGGTCCACTGTTTCAGCGAAAAAGAGTCAAAAGTAGATCATGGTTAGATTTTCCTATCAATAATTTTGTTATTAGATTTTGCGGCGTTTTATTTTTCTCTACTATACAAAGCAAGGGGGAGCTCACATTATTGAATTGCTGCTGCCAGATACGTGAAGATCAAACTTCTAAAAGGAATGGACCCCGTAAGAGCTATGGTAGCCACAGGCTAGGGGAAATCCAGTACATAAAAAAATTGTCATAAGTTCAGGTAGGATTGTATGGTTACCACAAATTTGAAGGACAATTTTTCCCACCCCACATTTATAGAAAATCACACATGGTTTTTGTAGTGTATTTTTGCACAAAAAATATACTTTCTGATAGCACAAAATTGTGTTTATAAATACCTAACCATGACAAAGGCATAATATAACAAAATAATGTAACAAAAAAATTATTTAGATCACTACGTAAAACAGTTGTAGACATTGCTTAAGCTCTAATAAAACTAGTTTATAACTATCTGTGTTTTCTCCTTTCTTTTACGAGAAAGGCATGCATGAAAAAGTTTATGAATTCTAGTGCACGTTTAACATTATATTAATTAACATTGCCATTGGAAGATTGACTCAGCCTTGCAATAAACTAAATGTTTCTTAAACACACCTTTTGCTATTGATTAAACAATGGGAGACAAAAAATTACATGAGATCTATCTCATATTAAACACGTCATAAGAAGAGGTGCCATGTGCAATTTAAGTATCAAAATGGATGTTATAAAATTAATAAGCTATGTTGGGAGTTGGGTGGGGGGGATGAGGACCTAAACCAAGGGTTTGTCTAGTCTTAGCTTTGAAATGAGTACTACTAATGCTAACAATTTCAGGAGCTATAATTGTACAGCTTATTCCTAATCAAAGCAAGGATTATTTACCCATTGTAAGAGAATTAGTGTGGAATATAAACATAAGAATTAGAAATGGTATTAAAACTAAATGATTAGGAAGAGTTTGGATAGCTCTTATTGTTGAAAAAAGAAGACTTAATGCTGATGGTTTCAACGTAAAAGGCAAAGACTTACAGAAGCAATGTAAGAAGAGTTGACCAAATAAAGAATAATCTAATAGAATAGAATGGTATATTATTGGATGTGATTTATGACGTGATGTTATAGTGTCGTTTGTTCATAGGAGGATTCCATTTGATAAAAAGAAAACTTTAGCTGTTTTAAAATCTTCTTTCTTTACGAAAGTTGTAGTACTAAAATCTTGAAAGATACTTTTGAAAAAGTCTTTATACAGTTTAAATTATAGGGAGCCCTAATATGGTCCCCAATTTTAAGGGTCCATCAATGGTCCTCTCTAAATGACCTTCTATAGCAGGTTTTTAAGAAAAATGTTTCATGACCCCACACAGCAAAAAAAATGAAACCTGCTGTAGAAGGTCAATTAGAGAGGATCATGGGTGGACCTTTAAAATTGAGGACCATGTTAGGGGCTCCCTAAATTATATATTATTTGAAATTTTAAAATATAAAACAAATGAATATAATCATAATCATATAATATAATTAAATAAGTTTAAATATACTTGCTCAAAAAAAAAAAAAGTTTAAATATACAATCCTTCGGTGTACGTAATTATATATATTTTTCCCTCATAATTTCCTCCGCTAGAAGTATTCGAGACACTATTGAACAATTAAAATAAACGTCTATTTCAATTGAGGTTTTATACGTCGTGTAAGTCTAATTTGCTTCGTTAGATCCTACATCATTTGTTAGATAATTTATTTATTTTTTTGAAAAAGCTAAATTAGTTTATATAAATTAATACCGAGGAGAATCGAACTTAAAACCTCGAGAAGAAATACACTCTCACATCCAACACCACAAGATCAATCCAAGTCGACTCCTTGTTTAGATAATTGAATGTTAATATGAGAACTTAAGTCATTTTCATGGGTCACCACTAGCGTATCTATACCTTACCCTGCAATTCCTGGTCCAAAAGATTCTACCCTCATGCATTATATTTTTTTAATGGCCCTACTTGTAATCAATTTCCTTGTTTGCTATAAACACTAGTAGTCTATAAGATACATTAGGCAACTAACTTTCAAGATTTTTATTCTTGCAAAGCAGCATATTTCAACATCAGGTGCCTTTTCTAATTATAATAATGATGATTCTCTTTTTCAAAGTGAACGTAAAATTGAACAGAACAGTTAACCTCTACGTAGTAGAATATCGCCAGCAACATTTATTAGTAACCTAATAGGGCAACTTGAAAAACAGAGGCTTTAAAAAGGTGCAATACACTATAAAATGTAGAATTATTCCATACGTCAGCACCAAGCACACGAGGCCTAACACTTGATAAAGGAGAACCATTTGCACTCACTTTTTATCATCCAATGACCATGCAATCCAAAGTTAGATACTTGCATTGCAACCAGCATTTTGGAAATTTTTTTAGGACCCACAATCTAAGACAGCAACACCAATGTTTTTTATTTCTCCACAACGTCAAAAAATTGCAGTTAAGACTATGTGTATATTAAGTATCAGGGTCGCTTTGCCAAAATCACGGTAAATCACCATGATTTTGTAAAAGTTACACTATGTAGCCACTGTGATTTCGACAAAGCCATTTTGATATCAAACATGCTTACATGCACTCTATCAACCCCATTTGACTACATATTCTTCGTAACATTAAAAATCGTGACACATCTACGACTTAGAACCTTGGTTGGTATAAAGATAGTTGGACTATTCTCATCCTTTCCATAATCACCTGAACCAAGTTATATAACAGAACCACCCAATTAATTATTATCTACTATAAGAGCATTCCCAATGCATAAATGGGCAGGTTTTGGATCATGAAAACAGAGTTTGACTTAGTAACACACTAGGTAGTGCTAACCCTTAGAAAATCAAACTTGTACTAACTAACATAGGTTTTACAGAGATCCATAAGAGAAACCTCAAGCATAACTCATTCAGGGTCCATCATTCCTGTCATCCACAAACTCTCCCACCACATGGGTGCCTGAATGAGTCACATGTCACATGTTATGCTAAATCTAAATGAGAATCTGAGATGATAGCAATCTTTAACTCAAAAGCCTGTCTTTAGAACCTATGGCCACAATTCATTTCAACCACTTTTTTTCCTCATGCATCATCATGATTATATAATAATATGATCTTTTGTGTTAGATGTTAACTCAGTGTTAAGAGTTTAACGTTTTTAACTTCAAGGGACAGAGTTCAAATCTATCTAAGACAAGTTGTAAATGACTAAGAGTATCACTTTAACCGATAATAATTTCTCTCTACCCCCAACTTTAATAAATATTTGTGGTATTTTCATGTTACCATTCCCCTCCACACAAAAACAAAGGACAATTGTGAAACACTAGCCACAGCACATTAGAAACATGTTTGAGACACTAATGAAAGGAATTTGAAGAAAAATGTAAAGGATCACCAAAGAGGCAAACTAACAAACACTCTGAGGGGACCACAAACCCATAAACTTTTTACGTCACTTTACTATACTAGAATTATGCCAATATGCTAGAATCCACTAAAATATTTACCTGTAGAAACTCCCATGAATAATTCAACGCATTTTGACCATAATTGACTTCTAAATTTTAATTCTTCAATTCACAGGAATAGAATAACGCGCCAACCATTTCTCTCTCTCAAATTAGTAGCGGTTACCTCTTAACTCTTAAATACTAACTAATTAACACTTCTGATCTATGAAGCATATGCATTCTTTGAATTAGTCATGTTCAGTGTCGGACATGTGTCGTGTTTGACATCGATACGACACCGACACATATAATTACACTGAATTATGTGATTTTCTTAAATAATTAACTGTGTCGATGTGTTGGTGTTCGTGTCATGTCCAGTGTTCGTGTCGCTTAATAGCTTCCGATCAAGTGCTTGTTCCGTCTCCGACATTAGTAAGTGTCTGAAAATGGTTTGAGACCTCACGTAATTACACTAAATTGTGTTATTTTTTAAATCATTATTAACGTGTCGGTGTCTATGTCATGAGATGAGTAACTTTTTTTCATTTTACAAATTCCCTAACAAACGATTTAAAACATCGATTATTAAAAATTGAACAAGTCAATTTCAAGAGAAAAATAAAATCAAAATAATATCACATTCATCGCTATGAATTACCGTTCGCAATCGCAATTCTGGCCGCAATATAAACGAATTTGAAAACAACATTATCGCCACATTTTCAACCGTAGTTTTTAAAATTTATACTCATATCAACAAAAAAAAAAGTTCAGTCAAAAGAAAATCAACAAAAAAATGCACGAAAACAGAGATTCACAATATTAACGACGTCGCTATCAATTAGCGTTTTCAGTTTTCCGCATACAACAACTTCACGTATTCGTTCATAAACTTCAAATAAACATCACCAAATTTCAAATCAAAAAAAACACAACATGCAAAAACCAATCGATTTTCCAGATCTAAATCAAAATCAATAATCACACACAACAACACTAACAGAAAAAATTCGAGAAAAGATCGAGAAAACTAACCTGAACTGGTGTAAATTTTCACCAAGTGTTGATCTTGATGCTGATGCTGCTGTAGCTTCTTTCTTCCTTCCTTCCGCGTTTCGAAGCGAATAACCGAAAAATGAAGGTTAAGATTTAGCAGAGAAAAAGATTTTGCGTTGTGTTGTGTTGTTTTGATTCTGAATTGTGAAATAGAGAGTTTGTTTATATAGAGAAAGAGAGAAAGTAGTATTCTTCTTTTTGGCGGTCACTTGGGGGGAGTGGAGAGTGAGACCAATCACTTGGAGGGAATTTGTTCTACTTTTTATTATTTTTTTATAAAATTTAAAATTTTCCTTTTGTGAGTGATGAGTGCAAGTGTATACCGGAAAAAATTAGTATGGACCACACTAGATTTTGGTTAAATAGGGTTGATGAATTTGAAAATTTATGGATTAAATTTGTCATGTTAGTTAATATTATTGGCTTATCATAATGTCATACCTTTTTAATTTGATTACTTTATATGATTTAATGTACGTTTTTTCCACTTTTAGAGAGAGACCAGAATTGATTCTGTCATGTTTATTGCTATCAAGTAAAATTGATTTCGCGTGAGTGCTTCTAGAATTGGTTATGCGGTAGATGTACTTGATTTTTTTATAGTTGATTTATGTTTGGATACAATAATGCATAATTGATTAAACATAATGGATTTTGTTTGGATGGTTTTGATCAAAAATGTTGTTGAATTTATAATTGCTAAAATAAACATAATTAAATACAAATAAATGGACATTGTTGAATGTATATATAGATCAATAATAAATGTAGATATATTATTTAAAGTAAATAAATAAACTTTTTCCTTAAAAAGATAAAAAAAAATTCTATATATTAATTTAAAATATAATAAATACATTCACTAAACCAAAAATAAAGCTTTGACAAAATATTTGTTCTATATTTTACATTTTTTTATAAATATATTTAATTTAAATAATACTAAAGTTAGTTGTCAAAAATTATAAAATATTGCATAAAAGAATGATGAAAGAAAAAGTACCGTAAATCTAAACGGAAGTCGTAAAGGAAAATCGAAAGATTGATAAATCATGATGATAAATATTTTATGAGGCTAATGTAGTTCATCAAATTTTTTGATCAAATTAAATACAAAGCTAGCATTTCAATAATTATTTTTATTGTAATTATTAATTAATAAGCACAAAGAAAAAGCTGTTGTATTTCACAAGCCCCTTTCACCACTCAGATTATTCTCTAGAATTTCCTCCTCTTTAATCAGGTGACTACTAGTATAGCGTGGGTGAAAGTATGGAATGAAGAATATAGATAAAAATATAAAGAACCGATCATCTTAGGTAGTAAATTCGATGACAAAGAGGTAGGGAGGGCTATATACAATTTGTTTAGAAAATATTCTTTGCTTTACAACTTCGGCATCTTTTTTTGGTGTGTCTAGTGCCTCGTACTAGCTTCGTAGGGCATTGCACTAGTTGGAACTTGGAATATTATTGATCATGAATGTGTTTTTCAGAAGGATTAATGTACTAAACCTATCATGTTTGTATCCAACATGAGAGGGCTATGTATGTTGGGTTACGAGGGAGTATCATGATTATTCACATCAGGACAAGAACAATAATACAGGTTAGTTAGATAATACTCTCTCCGGTCATATTTACAGATAAAAAACAACTTTTTAGGTTTATTAAATATTTAATGTATCTGGTCTATATATAGGTCAGATACATTAGTTATTCAATGAACTTAAAAAGTTTTTTTTCCTTATAAATGCGACCAACATAATCAAGGTTCTCTAAAATATTAGAATTACGGGTCATCTCACTGATATTTCTTTTTGAAGATATTAGGTTTACGAGTCATCTCACTGGTATGTTTGGTCAACCTTAATTTTTTCAAACAAAGAGAGATTTACAATTCATACTTATATTATATGTTATTCAATCTTATTTTTTTCAAACAATGTGAGACTTATAACTCATACTTGCTACACAAAAACTTTCTCCCACAAGTTGAGTACATTATGTTCATCGATAATGCTCCCTCACAAACGGAAGCTTTTCATCCACATACACACTATCGTTGCCACTTCACTTAACAGAACACGTCGTCTGACCACTATTGTTAGGAAGACTTTCTACATAAGGAGTTAGTCATTTTAGTTGATCGTCAACTCTAATACCATTATTGAGTCGTCGTCTGACCACTATTGTTAGGAAGACTTTTTACATAAGGAGTTAATCATTTTAGTTGACCGTCAACTCTGATACCATTATTGATTCGTGGGAGGCTCAATGAATTATCTATATTGTATCAATATAAATCACTCATGTGGATTGGATACTACGCCTTAGTCAAAAACCTCAAGGCATTGAACTTATGAGTCATCTTACTTGTATAATATTGTTCAATCCTTAATTAATTTTTCAAGCAATCTAAAACTTTCAACTCGCATTTGCTACAAAACAATGTTGACGATCTCACTAATAAAATTTATTGAAATCTGAGACTTTAAAATATGTGTTGCTCATAGTATTTTAAAAGGGACATCGTCTACATAACTCTCTGATGTTTGTTTAACGTAAGAGCGTGGAAATCCGCTTCTAACACTTGTATGAGCCGATATAAAGTGAAAACTTTATGTGATAAATAATTTTTTTTTATGAAGTCATAAAAATACCATCAAAAAATTTTAAAAATCAAATAAAACTAATGCAAATTTTTTCGGATTTTTTTGAGAAAGTGAAAATTAAAAAAATGAAAAATGGGTCTAAACGATAAAATTTTGGATTTTGAGGGGCGAAGTCCCATAGGAAGTCCCTTCTACGAGAGTCTTGATCCTTGATTTTTTTTTTCTTCTGATTTTCTAGGAAAGTTTCGGAGCAATCTGATCAAGTAGCCCAAAAATCCGATTTTTTTTTTTTTTGATAAAGCCAGAGCAAAATGACTTCAGAAAGAGAGGTTTCCAACTAAGTGTTGGTACCCTACTCTAATCTTTGTCAAATGCTCATAAATTTTTTGTAAAAAAAGGAAAAAGTACATAAAAACTGGAGGGACATAAACTTAACCCAGTAAAACCACACAAGAGTGTAAGTCGACCACAAACAGGTGATACAAAAATAAAAACAACACACAAGTGTATCAACCTATAATTAATCCTAAAACTAATTAAAGGTCTTCGATGTGGTGATTGAACCCTCTGTCAACACGAAGATGGTTCATGTACCATCAGCTCCCTGCAACAATGACAACAAGTTAAACGACCCTTTCGAGCCTCACAGTCCAATCAAACATAGTGAACTTCGGTTCTTAGTCTGGCATATGAATTGTCTGCCAACACAGGAACAATTCAAGATCCATCAACTCCTTGCAAAAACAGCAACAAGCTCTACGCGACTCTTTCGAGTCCATGAGTCCAACTTCAGACAGATAGAATGATGAGGATTTTAAAACACTCCGAAATCAATCATGAAAATCGATGTGGATATTAAGGCGGCAGCTATTTGGAGGAGGCAAACCTTAATCTTGACACCTGCAGATCTCAACAGACATGGATATATGATCAGAGAGTCAAAACATCAGAGCGCCTACCTCGAATCAATAACACACCTTCAAAGAAAATAGGCCACGACAAACAAAGTGTTCGTCGATCAGAACAGACGCAATGGTGGTTGAACCACACACCAACGCGTTATAGAAACCCATATGCCAGACCGCTGGAAAAGATGAAAACAAGCGGCACCGCCGGCAGATCTGACAACTAAAAGGTGGTGTGGAGGACAAAGGTATTCATCGCACCACCACAATCGAAAACCCAATTTTTGACTAAGAACAACTAACAATGATCCAAAAGAGAAGGATGAGAGTTATGAAGATTAATATTGTCTATAAAATGACTCTCCATGTTAGAAACATGTTCAGAATTTATGCTGATATTATATAATCCGAACTGTTTTTCACTTGAAAAAAATGGTGTATAGGGGATGTTCGAATTATATAATCCGGAAAAATCAAGTAGCACGCCCTATTTTTTTTAGGGTTTTAGATTACAAAATCCGAAAAAATCTGAAATTGTGAAAAAAAAACTTTTTTTCACCCTAGGGTGGGAAAAACTCAAATTCGGATTACATAATTTGAAGGGCATTTTCATAAAAAAAACAGGGTGCGCGAGAAACAAATAAGGTGGGAAAAGTAATAGTCAAAAATAAATTACATAGTTTACTACTGCTGTAAATTACAACTGTTAATTGGAGGAATTTTCAGTTGACAAAACAATACAAATGAGATTTGAAACCCCAAAAAATTAGAAGGTCTGTAAGCCTCCGTTACCCAACCAAGTATTAGCATGGCAAAAATCACATATGTCACTTTTAAAACTGCCGAAAACCCAAATCAATGAAAAATTGTTTAAATAACTCGTAAAATATACCTATGATTTTTAATTTTCTAGGTGGGAAACTACACCAATTAGTGGGAAAGATAGGAGAACCTCTCTCACCCTTTCATTTCCCTAAACTTCCTTCATCCTCAAAGTTCTCCTCCTTTTTTCTCAAAAATCCCAAACAAACTCTTAGTTAGTACGTACTATTCAATCATTCATGAGAATAAGCCATTTTTCACAATTTAAAATATCAATCGTTTTATTTTGAATGGTTTTCCATTATTTGCAGACACTTCAAAGCAACTATTGCATTTGAATATCAGCATACTTGCTTAAAAGTAGCGAAGCGAGCAATTGATCGATCATCCTAACAAAATTATCCGATAAAATGCATATCAACGTTGTTGAGACATTATCTCTAAACGGCTGGTTGTTGCTGAGTGATGCAATGTATATTTCCACCCGACAAAACAATCTCCCTGGAACCTTCAATTCCCACAACCTAGGAACCAGCAAACATTATAAAATTTCATTCAGTATTGAAAACAACTAAAAAATGATACCCAAACGTTACTTCATAAACTACTTGTGAAATACTAAAGTAAAGATACAATTTAGTACTATAATAAAACTACTAGGATGGTATATATTTGCCAGTTTTTGTGGAAAACAATGTCCAATGCACCAGTTATTCAAGATGATTTGGTTGCATGAGAAACAAGGTTTGTTTTATAAATAATCAATGCAAAAACGTATCATGATGATTGATAGCATTAGCTCTAAGCTATCTTTAGAAAAAATAGCAATAGTTTGAGCCACAGATCTTCTGCCAGAAACCTCATCACTAATAGATATAACTCATTCAGAAATATTCCTTGATCTACACTAACTGCAGTAGTTAGTGAAACGATACAGATTATTAAAAAATCACCATATTGCAGGATAATTCTTCAACTGAAAAAGAGTAGTTCAACAATGATGCAGGAGGGTTTCCTTAGTAATTTTATAGTATTTTATTTTAGCCAAATCTTAGTAATTTCTAGATCTTTCTATTATTATTTTGTTTTATTTTATTTCGGCCCACAAGTTTGTTATTTTTTTCACTATATAAGGAGAACTTATGCAGCCTAAGAGGCACACTTTTATTCATTAATAATATTCGAGACTTTTCTCTCAATTATGGTGGATTCCAGAAACCCTTATTTGATAGGTTTGCCGCTTGCAGCTTGTCTGTTTATCTTTTAGGTTTAGCGTTTGCTAATCCTTGCTTCCGTACTACGTCAAACAATCAACTATTTACAACAAAAAAATTACTCACTTCATGATGAGGGAAGGCCATAGACAGAACCCGGATAGCTTCATCATCCCATTTTTTATCTCCAAACTGTGGAGCAATGATAGCACCATTTGCAATGTAAAAGTTTACATAGGAAGCAGCAAGCCTAGTACCGGGAAGTCTTGGCTTGGCCTCATCATCCTGAAAAATACAGAGTTACACCAGAACATCCAATAAAGGT
>Ga0228710_1002627_pt1 | contig 28424 bp, 22 predicted proteins | sample MedpolnodulmetaG_FD_177995 | JGI IMG/M metagenome (GOLD analysis project Ga0228710, IMG submission 177995) | Root nodule microbial communities from Medicago polymorpha collected in Santa Monica, California, United States - pink nodules | ecosystem: Host-associated > Plants > Roots > Nodule... | reverse complement strand
AGTGGATAATCTCACAAAAGCTGTGGGGACTGGACTAACCCATATTGGGTGAACCAGGATAACTTCTCTGTGTGATCTCTCTTAAACTCTACTCTTTACTTTCCTCGTCATTTACTTTAGTATTGCATATTTATTTATTGTGTTACTAAGCATCTTACTCCAAGTAAACTCTTGAGAGTCTAAACAGATAAATTTTTAAAGGGTCACTATTCAACCCCCCCTTCTAGTGACATTTACTTCAACTTCACATATATCCTATCCGCAGCTAACATTCTGCAATCAGAATAAGTAAACTTTGACCTGTTGCAAACAAATTAAATTGAAAAACTCTAAACCCTTTATCTCTTTTATTTTTATTTTTCCTAAATAAGTAACGCGAATTGTTTGGTTGAAATGCAATCTCTATGGATACGATACTCTACTTATCACTTTATTACTTGGTAAACGATTTGGTACACTTACCAAAATCCGATCATCAAAGAGTATGTAAGATGAACTTCTTGGATTCAATAGACGATGGAACCTTTAGGACCATTGAGAATTTAGGAACCCTGATTTAAGTCTTGTTTCAATTACCTCTGAGAGACTAAGAACCCCACCTTTATGCGTGTAGGTGCATCTCCCTATAGGATTGACGACCCTAAGCATTAACTCGCGTAGAAACTTTCGTGTAAGGTTGCAACTCGGCAGTTGGAGGGGAATAAACCTAGACCTCTGAGAGAGTAAGGCCCCACACGTACAAATCTGTGTGATTAGCAGGTGCAACTCAACAACTGGTAGGAAATAAAACCCCACGAACTCATCACTTAAACATAAGTCGTAAAACCAATATCTGAATAATGCTTAATCATTAATTAATTTCAACAAATGAATAGAGGGGATTCGAAGAATCCTAATCATCGCTAACATTTTGCAATAAAAAACGGTTACTCTTAAATTTCAGTGGTTGTAAATTCTCTGTTTTAAGCCGGGGAAAAAGATTAATTTCAAATAAATGATCTGCACATGCCCATTTAAATGAATTTTTAATACTTTAGATCATAAGGAACATCAAAACTAAATCATCTCATGAACCTAAATGGTGCTAAAATTACAACTTAGAGTTTTCAACTATATGCTGTTTGCATGATGATAAGCTGCATATGAGTGTTAATTGTTAGCCATAAGCATTAGGCAAAGAAAGAAGATTTTAATTTCAATCTGTTTGATTAGATTTGTGGTATATCTTCTTTTGAAGTGGAAATTTCTTTGGCCTCCCAATGACTAGTATATTGTTTTTGCCATTGTTGGATTCAAAAGTAGTTTATCTTCCCTTCATGTTCAAATCCAACCAGTTCAAATTTTGTGTATGAAAAAGACACAGGGGAAACTATGCCATATTTTACAGCTGAAAATGCTTCAAAGAAAAGAACAGAGAGATATAACTATTTGATTGACTAAGTTGTACAATGATATCAAAGTATTGTGTATGCAGGGGATGTGAAATTTGAACAAGCAATACATATATTGGGGACTTTTGTTACCTCCCGGTTCTGTGGATGAAAAGGATACTGGAATTGGAATGAAGGTAATATAGAACAAAGAATGCAAAACTCTTATTGTCAATGTCTGTAGATTATCTCATTCACACTAAAAATGATGAATGATGAATACCATTAAAAGTTCAATGAAAATTGAGTTTGACATAAATTATGGAAAAATGATGAGTAGTCTCCGTTACATTAGAGACAGATTACATAAAAATTTAAAGAATAACCATTAACCAATCAACAAAAACATATCACATAGCACTATCAGTACGATGAGATTAGCTTCAAATGTAACTCTAAAACAAGCATCAAAGGGTCATCGAAGGTGTTTACTATCTGAAGTTGTCAAACAAATGTTTTTATCACAAGTTGAATTTTCTTGCCATAAAGTGTTTTTTTGAGGCCATTTTTAAGGTGCCTTTTACCTTAAACGGATGTAATGCTTAGTGGGGATTCACTATGCTGCAAACCTGCGTTGCCACTATCAATGAAGCAGGTCAATTTAAACATCAACACATATTGTTTAGTACCAATACATATCATCTTATGCAGAAAAGCTGAACGATTTACTTTCAGTTATACAATGACAATGAGTGTATTCTACCATGAGGAGCCACCAAACCATTCCAAGAGATGCAATTCGAACTTTGGAATTTTTTATAGGGGATGGAATAACTGATTCCATGACCAATGTCTCTAGGGCATTGGTTATAATTTTCCTTAATTGAAGACATGTTCGTATGCCTCTTTGTTTCACTTGACACCAAAGCAACTTCGAAAAATTTAGCAATCCGCCGCTCCCCTAATATTTTTAGCAAAATTCGCCACTGGTAAAAACTTTTCTATTTTGAAATGATAGATTTTATTTTTTGGTGAATTTTTGAAATGATAGTTATTGTATAATATTTGTATCAATGTAAATATTTAATGAGAAAATGATATGCACAATGAATTTCGATTTGGTTGTAAAGTTTGACTTCTTTGGTGTATTTTGACTTTATTTTTGAACAAATCAAAATGAAATATATATTACTCAATGATGTTTTCCTTTGCACAAGGAGCACAAAAAGAAAACCTAAAAACAACGTTTACATAATTACAAAGTCACATAACCATAATGGTCACCAAAGAAACAAAACAGATTTACAAAAACACACCCATACAGGACAGCAGGTGTCTCCAAGTATAAGCTAAGGCCACCTGTTTAGATTTTAGCCATAAGAAAGAATTTAGCTCTCAGTGAGTATTGAAGGATTGGATATCGTATTTTGGAATACACGATTATTCCTCTTCTTCCATATCACCCAAACAGTTGCAAACCAAATTACAGTTAAAAATAAATGTGTAGTTCTTGGCATGCCTGCCATCTTGGTAAACTGAATAAAATGATGTTGAAGCTCACCAGAAGGTGTTGAATAAATGCCTAACCAATTCCGCACATTAGACCACACTTGACTATAAGTAACACAATGTAAAAAAAGGTGTGAGGCTGATTCAATGTTATCACACCCAGCTGCACACGCACCATCTGTTGGAAGCAGAATACCCCTCCTCACGAGATTGTCTTTAGTCAGAAGCCGGTTTCGAAGGAGCCGCCAAACCAACAAAGACACCTTGGAAGAAATATGTTTAAACCAAATATCATCAACCCGAAACCTGTCTGAAGTAGCACTTGTGGAAGTAATATAGTGGTAGGATGCTTTCACTGAATATCAATGCATGAGATCTAGCATCCACCTCCAATAGTCATGGACATTATCCTGCAAAACAATGTTACATAACAGGGAAGAACACTCCCTCACACTCTCCTCCTCCCAAGCAAACAACCGGCGCCTCCACACCCACGCCATTCCCTCTCCATCCCATCCCAACCGCCCTATATCCCCTACCTTGCACTCCTTATCAACTGCCAGATCAAACAAACGAGGATATTTTAATAGCAACGGTATGTCCCCTACCCAGTTGTCATACCAGAAAAGGGTATCCCGCCCATCACCTACAACTCTATGATTGTTTTCATCGAACCACCTCCCAACCCCCTCACTAACACCCTCACGAACTCTGCAAATTGATTTCCACCACACCGGTGCATATTTATCCCCCTCCCTAAGCCGCCCCCCACCTCAACATAACGGGCTTTTAACACCCGGGGTGTATTTTGACTTATTTTATGAGAGAGAAAAAATGAAAGAGAAATGACAAATAAGATAAGAGATAGAGCTATATTAGAGAGATAGACTTAAAGTCGCGGTAACTTTCCCACATCCTAAAGATAGCAAATTGGATCCACTCAATCCGTATAAATTAGTTTTGCAATTGACCTTTGACGATAGTTCAATATTTGCAATTATTTTAAAAATCCTATACTCATATTTTTTTTATTTAACTAAAAATAAAAGATATTTATAAAATCCACCCTCTCAATTTCTTTTTATTAAATATGCTTACATATAAAAATATAAATATGTTAAACGCTTAAAAAAATATAAATCAACTAGAAGCAAAAAGAATAAATTTGCTAACAAACTCACAACATCAATGTTAATAGCGTAAAAAAAAAATACATAAACTTAAAAATATGATTATATTCAAGTGTTCAGAATATTATGTTTTCAAATCTATAATATTGACTATACAAACATTATTGATTGAATCTAAAATAAATCAAAACTGATATGACAAGTTTAATTGAACAACCATGTCAACAATAAAAAAAGAAAACGTCACATAAAGTCAACAAAAAATAATCGTCGCACAAAATCGCTAAAACAGTTAAAATTGAACTTAACTTGTTTTGAAAATTTAGTTTTTGGTGGAGCTTGTAAATCCTTAAACCCAAATTACTTAAATTACTTGCTTATCAAATCTAATAAATATATTTTTGGGAATTTTTTTTTTTTGCTTTCGTATCGGTTTCCGACCCACCAATGGTGGGCGGCTAATCCAGCGCTCGTGCGTAGAGACATGCGCACTGGTCAAGCATTGTTTCCTTGAGGATCGAATTTGGTACTCCCTGAACGTCATTAGAAGAAGCTCCTTGCCACCGGAACAAACAACTTAGTTGGTAATATTTTATTTACTTGTTGAAGAAAAGGGTACGAAAAAGAGAGGGAATTCTCCATTACGAAACCAATGGTTAAGGGTTTACACAGTCAAAACCTCCCCAGCAATGTATCCCAAATCATCGATCAGCTAGAACGCCACTGCTTGGCTCCCGATGGATCTCTCATCACCAAACCTCTCTACAACGATCTTCAACTCGTATCATTCTTTTCTATCAATTTCTTCAATTTTTTACTGACCCATTTTGTTCAATGTATCAAAAATTGAATAAAATTAGAAAATGGGTCATGAAATTTGGTGTTTCATTTGCAGGCTATAGAGGAAATGTGCAGGGAAAGACTTCGTTACTTAGAAGCCATGGTATGTATGTATTGATTAGTTAAGTGCTATGAAACACGGATATGGACACCGGACACGCCCACACCGCTAATAATTTGATAAAATGACACAATTCAGTGTAATTACAGGTGTCGATGTCGTGTCGGTGTCGGACAGACACACCTAACCCGAGGAGTGTCCGTGCCTCATAGGACTTAAGTGGAGTGTGAATGCCATTCTTATTTTAGTGATTTATATTTTTGATGTCGTCGATTTGGTTGCAGGCTATTTATTCTGAGGCCACTGCAATGGTAGAAGAGTATTATCAAGCCATTTCTGGGTCTAGCATCGGTGGAATTAGAGATACTGGCGGTCTTTATCCGCAGTTTGGACTACGGAACTCTCCTCAGGTTTTGAAATATTATTTCTGGAATGTTAGTTTGATTTTGAAACAAATATGACACCTGTGTGAGAATGTTGTTGGTTTTGGTACTTAAAGGCATACCTTACATCATAGGTTACATGTAGGGAAGTGATACTTGAGCTGCATAATAATGAATATAGTGGGTGGATTTTAATTTAGATATTATGGGATTGCGAGGCAGAAAGATTAATGTAATGGGCGTTTCCTGAAATTAAATTGGCCCGAATCAATAGACTTCCATTTATAATGAGAAACATGTCCTATACACTATAGAGTATATACTCTGATTTTCTTAGCAGAAGTTGGGGAATTCCATTTCCAGAAAAAATTGTACCTATTGATCCTGTTCAGTTTACTATAGGTGGATAGAATTTTCAGAGATTATTACCTACCTGAGTGCTCTAGGTGTTGGTGTAAACATATTACCTCTACCCCGTTTCGTCTTGATAATTGTGCACTGACTTGGTTTGTTTCAAATATGATGGAGTCTAACAATTGTGCACTGACCTGGTCGTATTCCCTACACTGGAAGGAGTTGGTCTATCCTTGTGCTTACAGAAACTATTCATTGTTACTAGGAGAGGGTTTAACTAAAAATAAGGAAAACTTCATGCAGGTCTACATCACTCAGTATAGTATTGCAAAAGATCTGTTTCTTAGGTAGTTTCCTTAGAGAGAGGACTGTGGATGTATTTCATATAGAATTACATACATCATATTTCTGTATATTTGGTTAGAATATGTCCTGTTATCTCTTTTTTATCTTCTTGATTCTTGATATTTCGTGCTTTTCATATTTATGCATTGTGCATTATGTGATTAAATGCATTTTTGGGTACCGATTGACATTGATTTAAATGAAATGTCTATATCTTGTCAGGTTTATCAGACATTAGAACATCAAATGATTGTTGCTGAAGCGGCACAACGATTGAGACTGCCTCTTATTTCCAAAGATGGAGAAGTTCGCGATGATGAAATTGAAAAGCTAAGTGTAGCGTCTCGAAGCTCCGTTGACAGTGCTAGCACCAGTGGCGTGGTCAACTCAAGCATAAACTCTTCTAATTATACCACTCCAAGCAGTTCTGTTAGTGGGTTTAATTATTCTCTGGCTTCTATGGATCCAGTGGAAACTGGAGTTGGTGGTGCTCCCAATCGTTTTCTTGGAATTACACCGGCTTATTTATGGCAAACTCAGCGTCAGCAAACACCGTTATCTGTGGTATAATTATAATATGTAAATCAGTATATATGGAAGTCAGCTTGTTAGCATATTTTTTCTATGATAGTTTTTTATTTTTTTTATTTTCATGTGATTAGCTTGGTTATGTTTTTCATTATTGACCCAACAATATTGCTAGGATATGACAGAATATCGTATGTCTCTCGCATGTGAGGTAGATGGTCGCTTGAAATTGAAATGTGATAAGTTATCAGATGCCTTTGTATTGGATGACAACGGTAAGTGTGAATTGCATATTTCTGATATAATATTGGGACATAATGGTGAATTGACGATTTCCTTTGATTTATAATTTGGTTCTACTAGCTGATACCTTGTTTCTTGATTCAGATTCATCATCATATGGAAATCAAAGTTCAACTTCACGGCTTCCAGAAAGGTTTGAGCTTATTCAAGTAGCCTAATTCTTTTAATATTTTGGAAATTTAATGTTTTTATTTTTGGGATAGAAGGTTTAGGAAATTCTTATTCAATTGTAATTTGTAACTTAAGAGTTCACTTTCTATTTTTTCATTGGATGGAAGAGTAAAGTATGCAACCTAGGGCTTCTACATAACAAATATATATTTAAGGATTAACAGGCCACTACCTGGTTTCGATCTTTTGACTTGAAGAGCTGAGACATGTTATTCTCTGTATAGATATTCAACTCTAAAATGACTGACAAAATGATGTCTATATGATTTGATAATGTCACATTTTTAGTCATACAATTTCAGATTAGTGTGTATTGATGAAAATGACCAATTCAACTGATGTGACTAATATACTCCACACTTTAATTTTCGTGTTTAAGTCATACGGATCAATATTTATTAAATTTTTTGTTTCTTTATGTCCACAAGACGGGAGTATTTTTAAAATCTCCTTTTAGTTTGGATTCTAAGTAAGTACCTGGCTTACATATGCCATTGCTTATGTCTTATGCTTCTTTAATAAAGTAGCAGAGCACTAATGTGTAAAGTGCATTCTTTGGTAATTGTATGTCACACTAGAAATATATCTGCATACTAAAGTTTCTTCTCTTATATTTATTAATTTACCAGGGTGAAGTTGTTAATTGAGGACATCGAAAGAGAAGAAGCAGCACTGAGGGATGACATTTATTCTGCTGATAGAAAATTCGCTGAATATTATAATGTAAGTGCATATGAATTTGGTACAAGAACCATTTCTCTTGCTACCACAAACATTTCCTAAAATCGAAACACTGAATCTATATGTGTGTGCATGTGTGTGTGTGTGTGTGTGTGTGTTATAATGTAAGTGCATATGAATTTGGTACAAGAACCATTTCTCTTGCTACCACAAACATTTCCTAAAATCGAAACACTGAATCTATATGTGGGTGCGTGCGTGTGTGTGTGTGTGTGTGTGTGAGAGAGAGAGAGAGAGAGAGAGAGAGAGAGAGAGAGAGAGAGAGAGAGAGAGAGAGAGAGAGATTGCATGTGTGATTTGTTATGCATATACATCATATTTCTTTTTTGGTCTCTATATTATATTGTGTATAATGTAGATGGTTAATGTCAATACTCTTAATCAGGTATTGGAGCAAATACTTGGGGTGCTCATTAAACTTGTCAAAGATTTGAAGTTGGATCACCAACATAAATATGTGAGAATTTACTATTCACTAAACTTCACTATTTTGATAGCTAAGGACACATCTTGACTTGACTTCCCAATGTATTTGTAGGATGAGTTGCAGAAAACATGGCTATGTAAAAGATGTGATACCATGAATTTGAAATTGAGGTTTGTTATCGGTTACCTTAAATTTTTCATCGTTCTTCTACATTAAAATATCGTTATCTTTTCAAACTTGAAAATAGTGAGGGCTCATAACACAACCCAGGAGGGATTCTTTTGGTAGGTAGACGATTTTGCTTATATTTTTTCATCGGGTGTTTAATATTCCAAAATGGGCGTGTTTACTTAAATGATTAATATAACAGAAAGGAATAGTGATTTTGGTTCTAAAATTTATGATGTATGTTAGTTTGGATTTTATACATGCACATTGGTAGTTAATAGATTTTGTGAAGATTTCATGTATAATGGAAGACCAGCTTGAGACACTAAATACCTAATTCTTTTATGCTCTTAAACCAATATGTCCCCATTGTTACAGCCTAGTGGTTTGGCCGTGAGGACATTTTATGTGGAATCCTGCGTTCGAACCCGGATCACCACATTTCTTCCTATCCTTTGTGTTTATTCGAGTATTTGTTGGCCACCAGACCAATGGCAAAATAAAAACGTGTTTTTTTTTTATAATTTTTGCTTATTTAAACAGTAACTTGGTTCAAGATTTTTTTTGTCACTTTGGTCAAACTGCATATTTTAAGTAACATGGATAGTGAATTTTTATTTTTTTTTTACCAAAAGGAACTCATTATTTCATTCATCACAGTAGTAGTAATACAAGATGGAATCATATCAAACACTTGGTGACGAGCATACAACTTTGACGCCCTTGCTAAGCTATAAGCGACAAAATTTGCCTGCCTCCTTACAAAACTTATCTTAAAGTTTGGATTTTATTGTAACATAGCTCTACATGTAGCCATAGTGTTGCCAAGTTCAGAATGGTTATCAATAATGCTGTCTACTACTAGCTTACAATCTAGCTCAATATGCACTTTTGATAAACCCAATTGACCAAGCCATGAAATAGCATCCCTTATGCCCAATGCCTGAGAACGAGGAGGAACACTCTCATTCCACTTGGTTAAAGCTTTAATAAAATAGCCTCGAGAGTTCCTTAGACACATACCAACACCAAAGCAGCCTTGGTCTCTTAACAGCGCTGCATCGATATTGCATTTGATGTATTCTTCATCTGGTGGCTGCCAACACTGTACATGATAAATCTGTTGTTCTGTTTGCTGTTCTTCCTTTGATCGTGTTGACTGCAATTGCAGCAGCAGCAGCTCACGTGCGAGCTGTATAACAGTCCGCTCTTCCTTCATTGAAACTAACAAAAGAATTGGATTGAGCTGTGTGGTAAATAGCATGGGTTGAATATGAAACTTAAATGCATAATTCTTGAAATTAATTCTTCCTAAATTAAGATGACATGTTTACTAATTTAACTGAGTTCTTTTTTGTGAGTGCCACATGAAACTTGTTTATGTATGATAGGAACCAAAGGATCCTCTAATTGAACACCACAATAACACAACAAAGAATGAAGATGAAACAGATGGTAATTAAGGAAAATAGGGTGCTTTATTGATACAAATGAAAATAGTAAAATAGTAGAAGAGAGAATTTCTCTAACTACTCCAAAGCAAAGCTCCGACCTAACTCAGAGAGGAATCCTACTTTGGCCCTAAACAGAAAACTTATTCCATCCTATTCTAAAACTCCTAAGAATTCCCCTTTATATACATATAAAGAGAACATTCTAGTATTTAACCATAATGGGCCTCTTACTATTTAATCCTAATCCTAATGGACCACTTACTAATAATCTATTTAAACCTAATTAACTACCTACTAATTACTTAAAACGCCCTCTCATACTGGGTCCTAACAATGTACCTCCTACTTTGATGCTAAGCGGAAAGCATAATTTGTGTAACTATGGCGAAAATGGTAGTCAGATCATTAGTCCGAATATTTCCTGGTTTACTTCTTACATGATTGTGTAACTTATGTACATCAATTATATTATCGTCAATTTCCCAATTTGTTAGTTTTGCCAGGTACTGTTATCTAATAATTTTGATATCTGCAATTGCATGTCAGGGCTTTAGAATATCTGCTCCTCCACGGAACTTACACTAACGAGTCTATACCTGCGCTTCATAAGATTAGGTATGAAAGATGAAATGTCTGCAACTCTGTATACAGTTCCTGATTTAATTTTAATAACCCGTTTCCTTTTAATTTTAGGAGGTATCTCGTCGAGGCTACTGAAGAGGCTTCCATTGTATATAATAAAGCGGTATGTTTCCATGTGCATGTTTTTGCATTTGGATGACATAAGACATGAATTAGGCCCTTCACAGGATGAAAATGTGACTAGTGAGACATGAGTTGTTGCATTAGCTCAGAACTTGTCATCCCTGTATAGAGAATCTTGTCATTCATTATCTATTGATGTCTTTTTAGTACAGTCCTTTTCGTTTATAGATTTTCCACCTTGATAAATATGAATAATGCATTGATTCTCATCTGTGTTCAATCTCCAGTCCTGACATTTCTGTATTAATCTAATAATTAAATGTTATTTATTTATTTCTGATATGATGGAATCTAGAGTATTTTGATGGATATCGCAACAACATAAGAGATTTGGGAATCAAAATGAGTGAATCATCAACTTAGTCATTGAAAATTTAAAATTATCGAACACAGTCAATTTACTACCTAAAATTATTAATATTTCAAAATATTCACTAAATTGAATTTCTTCGATCATATTAGTTCTTTTGGATTAGTAAATTTAGTCCTTGATTGAGAATTTTCAAATTCATAGATCATTTTGAAATTTTGTTAACTTCAAGGACCAAGTTCACAATGGCCACTATTTCAGGGGCTAAATCAGCGATTCACTAATATCTGAAAGACTGGGGAAACTTTATAAGATGTGAAGTAACATTACCTGCATCTTATAAATGTGAATTGTTTGGTGTAAAAGATTATGAATATTCTAGTGAGTGTTGTTAATATTTTATTTTGAGTAAACCACCAAATTGGTCTTTGTCTTTGTACCAAATTCTCAATTTGGTCCCTGACTCTTTAATAACTCAAAATGGTCCATGTCTTTGTCAAATATTTATAAAAAATAGAATTAAATCGTCATTTTTAGCTGCAATCAAGGCGGATTTGGAGTTGGAGGACGTAGGCCCGACTGATTTGGTGTTGGAGGACGCAGACCTGGCTGATTCGGTGTTGAAGGAAACTAACGGACCTAACTGAAAAACGTTTGACAATGACAGGGACCATTTTGAGTTATTAATAGAGTCAGAGACCAAATTGAGAATTTGGTACAAAGACAAGGACCAATTTGATGGTTTACTCATTTTATTTTGTATCGTGGAGTCTGTGCCAACTGCCAAAGGTTGGCCATTGAAGTCATATCCAATATCTGAGACATAATCTAATTTTTTGCTCTAGCATTGAAATAATTTTTAGAATATGGTTTTGGTAGTAGTTACATACCAACAATGTGTACTAATTTATGGTTGATATCATTACAATTGTATTTTACTCCATTATGTTGATAATTCATCATGTGTATGTACCAGGCTACTCGTTTGCGTGAGTACCAGGGTGTCGATCCTCACTTTGACGACATTGCAAGAGAGTACCAAGACATTGTAAAGGTGACAATAATTTATCAAATATGCACTTCATTCGCACCAAATGTTATAGATAATGTCAATCAACTTTGTCTTGAAACTTTATTTGAGATGACAAAATTGATGAAATAAGAAAATTAAGGACATAGTGATGGTCCAACTTAAGTTGAAACTATTTGAATTTAGTGAAGAAAAAAAAAACCATATTTTATTATCATTTCAAAATCCTATAGAAATCATCATTTTGTTTAATGAAATTCTCACGTTGATGAAATTGTGCAGCAATTGGAGGAAATGCAATATACAATCAAGGAAGTTGAATACGATCTAAAACGTATGTGAGATAGTGCTTCAACGTAGAAGTTTTATTGTGTCTATATAACCCGGTTTGGTTCTCTATATGTGAATGGTGTGAAAGGCATGGCCCCCTCCCTTAACCTTGTATTTGTTTTGTTACTTATGATAGATATATGAAACATCATACTGTCGCGGTGCATTCGAAGAATTTTTTTGAATTTGGCTAAAACTGTTCCCATTCCTCGATCTCTTACTGATCCATTCTTGTGTAGCCAAGGTGGAGAAGAAAACTCTTCAATGATTTCCTTTTTCCAATTCCCGTATACCATCTTCAACACAAAACACTTAGACAAATTCACTTAAGTGATTTGTATTGAATCAGTGATTATGTTTCATGTTTCATGCTTTCGGATGAGAAATGAGAGGAATAGAGTATTTTATGGTTTTATTGAGTAAAAATGTTTTACGATGAAAAGGAGGGAAAAAAGGGAGAGGGTAATGGTTGAAAATTTACACAAAAGAAAAGTTTCCTGCTCCTACACTATGTCAAAAAACTCAAACAAATATGTTTGTAAAAAAACTCAAAAACAAATATGTTTCCCCAAAGGTGCATGAGTGTTTTTCTGACATTCAAAATGTCCTAGGAACACAAGTAAAAGACCAAAAAACTCGGCGGCTGATAATTGCCGCTGGGTTTCTAGTTATAACCAACGGTAATTAACTATCGTTGGGCGTATTTTAGTAATTTATTTGTGTTGTTAAGAACTTTTGAATGTCACAAAAGCAATTGTCAAGGTGCATTTTGCTTCAACGATAAGTTCTCAAGCAGGTCAATTTTTAATAATAGACAAGTTTAGGAAACTACACCGTTATTCTATTCCTCTCATTTTTATTTACAAGCTCATGATATTGAAAGAATTGAAGAGCAAATCAATGCTATATTTGAAGGACATATAAAACCCTCTTGAAAAAGATAAAGAATTCTGCTCTTCTCCCAAGAAATTTTGCTCACTCTCAATTGAACTTTCCAAAATACCTCTGCGTGAGTTAACTCACGCTGTGTATAATAGCCGCTTGAGTTAACTCAAGCAAGTGTAAAACATGAAAAACACCTGCGTGGGTTAACTCACGTAGAGATTAACACTAGCATGAATTAAGTCACGTAGAATTAACACTAGTGTGAGTTAACTCACTTAGGGGTAATTTTGGTAATTTGGTTGGGAATGAGCAAAACGTGTTGGGGGAAGAGCAGAATTCAAAGATAAATCTTTGAACAAGATTCTTGAGGTTTTGAAGGATCCGAAAATACTCCAAAGAAATTCAAATTCCTTATTCATACAACACAGTAAAATTAATGCTCATTACTATTATCGAAAGAGTTGAGATAAAGAGAAAAGAACACTCGAGTTTATAGTGGTTCAGTTAAACACCGTCCTCGCAAACAACCAACATGCACTCCTGTTGCAATGAGCAATGAAGTTTCTTCCATTATTGAACATAAAATATTTGTTACCATGATTACAAGAATTCCTTCAACTATGAATCTTAACACCTTTCAAAAAAATGAATCTTAACACCTAGAACTTCAAAACCTTCAATATCTTGCCAATTAGAGATAATTCTTGTATCCACAAGAATTCCATTCAAATATTTAACCTTGTTGGTCTTGCAAAAACATTGATTCTTGACCAACTAACACCCTTGATTTTCCATAATCCTAGTAAGGCTTCAACCAAGCATTAAAACTATTGAAGCAGAAAAACTAGTAAATCCCTTAGAGGTGAAAGACAAAATCTTTCCATGAAATACATAATTAGAACCCGTAGTTTACAACTTGAAAATACCCAAATAACTTACAAAGAAATTCACCCAATCAATTCTTATCTCATGAATAAATTTAAGACTTTTCTAAGAAGATGAGAGAAGAAAATTTTGGGAGAAGTGAATGATTCATGTCTTGAGAAATGGGATTAATGTAGCAAAAAGATGAATAAAGTCTACTAAAAAAATAATTTTTTTTTCCTAGTGAGGATATTTCAGTTTGCAGAGACATTGCTACATCCAAGGGTCACATTGATTCTCCATTTATGCACCTTGAGGAGTGAACTATAAAGTACAAACAGAGACACTAGATACGGACACATCAAGACCGATAAAATTTTAAAAAAATCACATAATTCAATCTAATCACAAGTATCGTGTCGGACATTGGAATTACACATTCAATTAGGAGCGTCGGCGCAACAAAGAGAGTGGATTTACATTTAATTCGAGCGGACAAAATATATGTGCATTTCCTTATTTATTTATTTATTTTTGTATTATTTGAACTCAAAAATACACTTTTGGTGGATATAACAAACTTTGAAAAAATTGTGAATTTGAGAAATGTTGTTTATTTAGAAACCATACAAAAAAACATATATGGAAGCAAATATTGCACTAATATAATGAGATGACGATGGATGATTTACGCGAGAAGATGATGAGTATTTATTGGACGATGATCTAAAACTATTTCACATCCATTAAACTCTAATAATAATAATAATAATAATAATAATAATATTTCTTTTAAAGAATCTATACTATATATATAAAGAAAATAGTCCCTTTTAGGAGGCTTTTGGGCTGGCTTTTTTGTTATTCCAATTATACCCTTAAACAAATTTTCTTATAATAATGTTATATTTGGTGTTATTAAAAAGGATAAGAATTTTTATTATATTTGTTAGATTATTATTGTCATTGAAAAAGACAAATATAGTTTGTTACATTTGAAAGTCACAAATATCTACAATTATAATTCTAATATATATCAAAAAAGTTAAATAAAACATCGTTTGTAATCTACACAAATTTCTATAAAATATCATTGGTAATCTATACGTTTTACTGTAATAAAAAGGACGGAAAGAGGAAACTCACTTGCCCGTCATTTTTCCAATAATAATAATAATAATAATAATAATAATATTCTCCCCTAAAAAAAATATTAATAATATCCTATCTTATGAATAAAGTATGAAGCCCGGATACCCCAAAACGGAGACGTACCCATATCCGATACGTACCGGATACCGATACTTCTCGAATACTCGCAGATACGTACCCACAAAGAATCGAAATTAATCATTTTAATTTTTAAAAAATATTTTATAGGATACTTATATGGTACTCCACAGATACGCAAGGATACTTCTAATACGTATCTTAGAAAAAGATGAAGGGTAAAAAAAAAAGACAATGTTGTAAAAATTCAGTAGAGATGTATATGATTCAATTTTAGATGTGCATCAATAGAATTGTCTTTCGATGAACCACTTAAAATTATACTTCTTGTGGACAAAGGTAACGAGAGAGGTAATTCAGTTAATCAACATTAGATAAAATTCATGTTGAGTTCTTTTAATGATGTTTTTCTCGATATCCCAACATATAAAAATATAATATGGTTTATAAGAAAACTTTACATTTTTTTATTTTGATCGTATGTATTATTTTTTTAAAATTATAACTTTTATAATAATATAATAATGAAGAGTAATCAATGTTTATTTTCTTCAAGTATTTTACATGCATATAAGTTTTATTATAAACTTTTTGTTAGCATATTCTAACTGTATCATATTATAAATTGAGTTCTTCTCTTTACCCAAACGGTTTCGCTCGATTCCAAGTGAAAAGATGGTTTTGCCCTTACGTGACTTAACTCACGTAGCGAGAGTTAACTCACGCTAGTTGTAAGTGCTGCGTGAGTTAACTCACGCAAGAAGATAACACCAACGTGAGTTAATCACGCTACTGTGATGCCCATATTTTAAATTTTTGCGCCACTTTTTTTACTTGCTTTGCTTACGGCACAAGTTATTTATTTATTTTTTCTTTGTTATTTTTTTATTGAGTAGACATTGAGTGACATGGTTGAAAATGTGGCGGAGGATGGCGTTGAACTGAAACCGGACAAAAACGAAGCTTCCGGCGTAGCCATAGGTTTCGGTGTAGCATCCAGCCATGTCAAACCAACCAATGATGTGAAATTTAAAGTGAAAATTCCTTTTCAAGCTCACATTGTTCACAATCAAGCAATACCGGTACCTACCGGTAACTTTGATGAAAAGCCTAGACCGGTACCTACCGGTGTTCGTATTATTGAAGTAAACACCGGGTCATTTTTTACAACAAATGAAAGATGGAATGATCGAGAAGAATTACTTGGTTGGGTTCATCGACAAGGGGCTAGGGCCTGATTTACTATTTCTATAGATAAATCTAGTACAATAACGCCATACATGACGATGCAATGTGAAAGGAGTGGTGAATACAAGCCACCTAAGACGAGGAAGAAACTGAAGCTTGAAGGCATGAGCTCAAGGAAATGTAATTGTCCGTTTAGGTTGAAATGCTTCTTTGAAAAGAAAAAAACAAGATTGGTGGATTGCAATGCTTTCTGGAATTCACAACCATGACTTGGCGCCAAAGTTATCCGGCCACCTTCTTGCGGGTCGACTAAAAGAGGATAAGAAGCAAAGAGTTATCGACACGACAAAGAGCTTGGCGGCGCCTAGGAAAATTCTCACGTATTTGAAGGAAAAAAACAAAGAAAGTGTGACACTCATCAAGCAAGTGTATAATGCACGAAGTAGATGGCGCAAGGGGCAAAGAGAGGACAAGACGAAGTTGCAATACTTGATTTCAATCTTGGAGAAGCATCAATATGTCTATTTGACAAGAGCAAATAGCGAAGAAACCACTCTTGAAGACTTATTTTTTTCTCATCCATCATCAATTGATATGCTTAACACTTTTCCCAACGTTTTAGTCATGGACTCCACTTACAAAACCAATACCTACCGAATGCCTTTATTTGAGATTGTTGGTGTCACCTCTACCAAAATGACATATTCGGTTGCGTTTGCCTTTCTTTCCTTTGAAAAAGAGAATAACTTCATTTAGACACTTGAGATGTTGGTTGGTCTTTTGACCTCAAAACGCAACATGCCTAAGGTGATTGCCACTGATAGGGATCCGTCTTTGATGAAAGTCGTTGCAAAACCCATCAGTCCATACTCCAAGCACCATTTTCATTCCCTCCACCTTCAAAAACCTAAAAAGTGCGAAATTTTGGGTCAAAATCCTCATTCCAAATCATTGCAAATCGTCAGGAAGCAAGTTTCTATGCTCATCAAGCATCAAATATCAGGCTCAGCGCAAGTTAACTTGCGCAGGAGTTAAAGGTTGCGTGACTTAAGTCACGCAGGAGTTAAGGGTTGCGTGACTTAAGTCACGCTACTGTGTGTAGACCACTTTTTTTGAATTTCTTGTGCCACTTTTGTTCTTGGTTAGCTTGTTCCACAAGTAATTTATTTATTTTTTCTGTTATTTCTTTATTCAATAGACATAGAGTGAGATGGTTGATAATGTGGCAGGTGAGAACGTTGAACCGAAACTGGCCAAAATTGAAGCTTCCGACGATGCTTCCGGCGTAGGTTCCAGCGATGTCAAACCAACCGTTAATGTGAAACCGTTTAAAGTCAAAATTCCCTTTCAAGCTAACATTGTTCAAATTGAAGAACTTAAACCGGTACCTATCGGTGTTGTTTTCAAAGTTCGCGACACCGCCTCATTTTTTTACAACAAATGCAAGATAGAGAGAGCAAGTAGATTTACTTGATTGGGTTCGTCGACAAGGGGCATGGGCCGGATTTACTGTTTGTATAGATAAATCAAGTTTAAAAAGGTCGTACTTGACGATGAAATGTGAAAGGAGTGGGAAATACAAGCCACCTAAGATGAGGAAGAAACCGCACCTTGAAGGCACCAGCTCAAGAAAATGTAATTGTCCGTTTAGGTTGTAAGGTTTCTTTGATAAGGATACAAATGGTTGGTGGATTGCAATGCTTTGTAGAATGCACGACCATAACTTGGAGGAAAAGTTATCAGGACACTTTCTTGCGGGTAGACTTAGTGCGGAGGAGAAGAAAAAAGTTATATACATGATAAAGAGCTTGACGGTGCCTCAGGATATTCTCACTAATTTGAAGCAAAATAACAAAGAAAGTGTGACAGCTATCAAGCAAGTGTACAATGTGCGAACAAGATGGCGCAAGGGGCAAAGAGGTGACATGACGGAGTTACAATACTTGATTTCGAAGTTGGTGGAGCATCAATACGTCTATTACACAAGATGCAATAGTGAGGAAACCACTATTGAAAACATATTTTTTGCTCATCCGGAGTCAATTAAATTGCTCAACACTTTTTCGACTGTTTTGGTCATGGACTCCACTTACAAAACCAACAACCACTGAATGCCGTTATTTGAGATAGTTGGTTGCACCTCTACAAAAATGAAGAATTCTGTTGGTTTTCCCTTTCTTCACTTTGAACAAGAGGATAACTTTACTTGGGCACTTAAGATGATGAAAGGTCTTTTGTCCTCAAAATACAACATGCCTAAGATGATTGTCACCGACAGGGATGGTGCTTTGATGAATGTCGTTGCCCCAGTTTTCCCTGAAACATACATCATGCTTTGTTTTTTTCATATTGGAAAGAATGTAAGGGCTAAGTGCATCACGGATTGTAGAGTTAAACCAAAGCCTCCTAAGGATGCAAAAGTTGACAAGAAAGAATTGAAGAAGAACAAGGAGAAAAATAGAGATGTTCTTGAGAAAGTCGTGAGCGCTTGGAAAGAGTTGGTTGAATCTCCTACGGAGGAATCATATGCAAGTGCTTCATTTAAATTCAAAGAGGTATGCATGCCATTTCCTAAATTCATATCATATGTTGAAACCACGATTTTGAACCTTAAGGAAAAATTTGTGAGGGCATGGACGAATAAAGTCTTGAATCTAGGGTGTAGAACCACCAACATTGTTGAATCGGCTCATGGAGCGTTGAAAAAATATTTGAGGAGTAGCGTGGGTGATTTGGCATCATGTTGGGATGAAATAAACAAGATGTTGATCGTGCAATTTGGTGAGATACAAGGAAGTTTTGGGAGGAACAAAACGGTCGTAGAACACAAATATAAAAAAATCAAGATGATGAGAGAGTTGGAGGATTATGTATCTAGACGCGCATTGAAATTTATCCATGATGAATTGAAACGCTCCAAGACATTCGGCTTTGGTAAGGAAGATTGTGGTTGTGTGCAAAAGACATCGTACGGTTTACCTTGTGCGTGTATTATTGCCATGAAGAGTAAGCAAAAATTGCCTATTGTATTGGATGATATATACCCTCATTGGAAAAGGTTGAGTGTACAAGGAGAAGAGGTTGATGATGATTTTTCCGTGATGGAGGAGTGGAATGGCATTCAAGAATGTCTCAAGAAATGCCCTTACAAGATGAAACTCTACCTATTCACGCATCAAGCCCAAAGAGTGTTAGGCGTGAGGGGGTGTATTGGGAAAATCCCCAAGTCCCACATCAGATAGATAAGACTCTTGAGAAGAGTTTATATAGAGGAGACAATCATCACCTCACAAGCCGGTTTTGTGATGATGAGTTAGACCTCAAATTTTAACAACCTAAGTTATTAGAGTCCACTGAAATTAGAGAACATAACAGTATAATTTCTAGGGAGCGAGAGCAGAGACTCTGTATACATAGCCAATTGGAATCCCACTGCATCTTCCCAATAGGAGTGATGCTCAAGAAACTCCTTCGATATTATATTTAACAAATCCAGTACAACTATTTGTTCCAACAATATCGCCACTTTTAGTACAACATGAAGGGGAACGATAAGGAATAGAATCAATACTAAGAACAAGAGTTTTAGTCCAAGATGAATGCACTCCATATTCTTCCATCACCCATATATCACCTCTACTGCTCCCAAGAAAAAGGCAAACGGGTAGTTTCCACAATTTCCTTTCACATTAGCTCTCAATGAGAAAATCGCCAAATGGGATATCACATCATATGAACTTGGAATATAATCATAGGTTAATGAAACCACCAAATAATCATCTATTGAAACGTCATCGCCAAAACCATAAAAAGGTAAACGTGAATGATTAGGATGAAGCGAAGGTATTTGTCTATGAACCCTGGTGGATGGATTCCATAAGTAAATTTTCTGATTAGAGTAAAAAATTATAAACCCTCTACGTGAACCTTGAATTACAACACAATTAGATTCCATAAAAGTTTGGTTCAATGAAACAGAATCAAAATGACCATGAAGCGATGGTTCTAAATCTATAGATTGAATTTCAGAAGTTGGTTTCATAAACAGAATTCTACGAGTATGTGTACGGTGGTAAGTTGAAAATGTGAATTTGCAAAGTGACAAATAAGAGAAAACCATGACTTGCAAACACATTTGAAACAAACAAGAGACTTTAACCTCAATAGGATTTGAATGATCAATTCAAGAGGCAGATAAAGCGTCTTCCTCTCTATTCATAATACTAAATCCTCCTCATTTGGGGAACTAAAAAATTTATTAGAGGAGGGTTTTGGGGGTTTTGGAGGGTTTATATGAATTCTTCAAATTTAATATATGTTGTTATATTATTATTAAAATTTAAAATATAGTAATTATATGCATTAATTTATCATTCTCTAAAAAACTACTCTTTTAATTTTTTTGAAAGATTTCTCCATTTTCCCTCGTATTGTGCACCCTTAAATCCTTCCCTTCCTCTCCCCTCTATATGTTGTTATATAGTGCTCGCTTTTTAATGTCAATTTTTTTATATATAATTAATCTTTGGATCATAAAGAAAGGTTTTATTACTTTATTGTTCTCCTTTAAGATCGTGTAAGTTAAACCTTTTTTATATTTTTAAATTCTTTTGATTTCGTTTTTCAACATTTAGCAATTAAGTTAAATAACAATGTTTCCTCTCAAAAAAAGTTAAATAAAAATGTTTAAAGAGAAAAAAGAATAAATGACGTGTCTACCTAATGAATTAAATGGAAAGTGAAAATAAAATAAAAAATTATAGGATAAATGATACATCATCATATTTTGCTGACTGATTACGAGGGTATTAATCCTTTTTTTTTTAATAAACAAAAAGGGCAAAAGTTCTCTAAAAAAAAAGGGCAAAAGTCCAGAGAAAAAAGATTACAAGAATAAACTAACACTTTTAGGAATGCAAGTGCCAAATATATCATAAAAGAGGAGGTTTTGGAGACTCATAGGAGAAACCTTCAGAATATTTACATTTGATTCGGTCACGCCATATGTGCTAACGTGTCATTGTAGATTAGAGATTTCATGGATAAGACTCCCAATTTATATATTTTTTTCTTTGTTACAATCACAAAATATAATATTTGATGTTGCTTTGGTGGCAGAAGAAACAATCTAAGACATATAAGTTGTGATAGTGCTTATTATTTTTATGTCATGCTCTTAGAGCTTGTTTTAGTCTATATAATGCCTTGTGTAGGCTTGTAGACTTGGTGCTCATTACATTGACATAACCCTTTGGCTGCTCCACATATATATTTTTAATCAATGTCTCATACAAGAATCTATATTTGACATCTTGTTGATATAATTTCCATGAGTTGAAAAAGTTATGATCGTTCCCAGTAGCCACCCTTTCTGCATGCTCAAGCGTCACAACTTCCTCATTAATGTCTACATGACTTTCATGATCGCCCCTATCTAATTTAATTTCCAGCTCTTCCTCATGACTTTGAATCTAAATCCACTTAGTTGCTTGTTCAAATTTCACACCCCTGCACACAATATTTGTATGCATATAGAGCTTTGATATCAAATGGTTATCTCTATGTTGTTTTCTTTGAAGCACTTGCCCACTAAATAAAGATGATTTAGTTTTGATGTTTCTTATGATCTAAAGTATTCATGAATTTGAGATCAAGATTTTCCGGCGTTGATGGCTCACATAAACCAAACCACAATTCCAATAGTGCAGAAGGAAGATAGGCTGATATGGAAGAATAATGCTTCAGGTGAACTTACTTTGAAAGATGCTTACCTATTTCACTCTCCTGCTGGTCCAAAAAGAAGTTGGGCTAAACTTATTTGGAATGCTGCAATTCCCCCTTCTAAATCATTCTTGGTTTGGAGATTGATACATAGAAAGATGCCAACTGATGACAATTTGTATGCTAGAGGATGCTACATGCCTTCTATGTGTACCTTATGTGGCAAGGATGCAGAAACATCTAACCATTTATTTCTCAACTGTCAGTTTGCTCTCTCTTTATGGCAATGGCTGCAATCTATCGTCGGCTATAACATTGACCTATCCTATTTGTTAATAGATTTTGAAGTTAGTAAGAGGGGATGGAGTCCTCAGAGTTATTAGTGTATTAATAATAACTGCAATGTAACTAATTGGGTTAAGTTTTGTTTTAATTTTTCCTATTAGTTAGAGAGCTTACTTGCATAGCAAGCAAGTAACTAGTTTGTCTATAAAGGGCTTTGTAATTGTGAACATCATAACTAATGAATAATATTCACATTACACAATAACTATCTCCATCATTCTCTCTTCTCTTAACAACTTTATGTTATTTTCATCTTGCTCACAAATCAGCTTATTTTCATAAGCACTTCTGTTGCGCATGAACAAAGTGATTGTTCTAACAATTGGTATAGAGAGCCTGGTTCAATCTTAGGGAAACACGAGTGAAAAGTGAGGGGAATCATCATTGGGAACCACTGAGTGAGGTGTGTGTATTGATTTCTCTGATTTCTTGAGATTTGGCTAGATGAACACTAACGGTTTTGGATCAAATATTTTGGTTCTTGATGGCAAGAACTGGGAACGATGGAGTGCTTTGATGAGATCATTGTTTTGCGCGCAAGATGTGAGTGATCTTGTGCAGAATGGGTTTGAAGAACCTCCTGCAAATGCTACTGATGTGCAGAGAGCTGCATTCAAAGAAAACAAGAAGAAGGATTGCAAGGCACTATTCTACATTCAACAAAATGTTGATAATCAGCACTTTGAGAAGATAGCCAAAGCAACAAGATCCAAAGAAGCATGGGACATTCTTGAGAATTATCACAATGGGGGAGAAAAAGTGAAACAAATCAAGTTGCAATCATATAGAAGAAAGTATGAGATGATGCAGATAGAAGAAGACCAGAAGGTGAGTGATTATTTCTCAAAGATGATTGAAATTGTGAATTTGATGAAGAATTGTGGTGAAAACATCTCAGATCAGATGGTAGTTGAAAAAGTCTTGAGATCTTTAAGTCAAAAGTTTGATTTCATAGTAGTAGCAATCCAAGAAGAAAAGGATGTAAAGGCTATGAAGATTGAAGAATTGCAGAGTTCTCTTGAAGCACATGAACTGCTGGTAATTAATAGAAGTTCTGAAAGATCAGTTCAGCAAACTCTTCAGGTTCAAACAACCAAGAAAGAGGGAAATTACAAAAATTTCAAGAAAGGGAAGGGTAAAACAAACTGGTCCAATAATGCAAAATCAAAAGCTGAGAACAAAACTGAATCTTCTAAAAGAGGAAGTTTTGGCAAAAATCAGAACAAGAAGAAGGATTTTGACAAGAGTAAGGTTCAGTGCTATAACTGTGACAAGTTTGGACATTTTGCTGATGAGTGCTGGTTTAAGAAAGATCAGAAAACTGAGGAAGCCAATATTGCTCATGAAGGTGATCCTGATGCAGTGTTGTTAATGGCTGCTACATGTGAAGAAAAGATGAAAGGTGAAGAGTGGTATCTTGATTCTGGGTGTTCTAATCATATGACAGCTCATAGAGAATGGTTAACAAATTTTGATGCTAGTAAGAAAACTAGTATCAAATTGGCTGACAACAAGAAACTTGCATCAGAAGGTAATGGTAATATAGTGATGAGGAGCAATTTTGGTGGTAAGCTGATAATTGAGGATGTGTTCTATGTTCCAGATATGAAGTGTAATCTGATAAGCATAGGTCAATTGGTGGAGAAAGGGTTCTCAGTATCAATGGAGGGTGAATCATTGAAATTGTTTGATTCAAAGAAGAATTTGGTGTTAAAATCTGCTTTGTCTAAAAATAGAATCTATAGATGCAACATATCAAGTGATAAGATGATGTGCATGTCTGCAACTATCAATGAAGATGTTGAAGCATTATGGCATTTGAGGTATGACCACCTAAATTATAGAAGTCTTATTGAATTAAATTCTAAAGATTTAGTGTATGGTTTACCAAAGTTGAATGCCAAGAAATCCATATGTGAAATATGTGTGAAGAGCAAGCAAAGTAGGTTACCATTTGTATCTGATGCACCTAAAAGAGCAAGTGAAGCACTACAGGTTGTTCATTCTGATATTTGTGGCCCTTTTGAGGTACCTTCTCTTGGTGGTAGTAAGTACTTCATTACCTTTATTGATGAATTTACAAGAATGATTTGGCTGTATACTATTAAGCTTAAGAGTGAAGCTTTAGAAATATTCAAAAGATTCAAAATCTTAGTAGAAAAGGAAAGTGATAAATCTATAAGATTTTGAGAACAAATGGCGGAGGTGAGTATGCATCAAAGGAGTTTGAAGCTTTCTGCACAAGTCAAGGAGTTGTTCATGAAGTAACTGCTCCATACACACCTCAGCATAATGGACTTGCAGAAAGGAGAAACAGGACCCTGCTAAATAGGACTAGAAGCATGCTTAAGTAGAAGAATTTGCCACACAAGTTTTGGGGTGAAGCAGTAACTACTGCTGCTTACATTCTTAACAAATGTCCTACTAAGAAACTAAAGTTGAAGGTACCAGAAGAAGTTTGGTGTGGAAGGAAGCCCAGTGTGAAGCACTTCAAGGTATTTGGCTCTTTATGTTATAAACATATACCAGATGCTAGAAGAAGTAAGCTAGAAGATAAGAGTGAAATTATGATACTCATAGGGTATCATCCTACTGGTGCATACAAGCTATATAACCCTGTGACTCAGAAAGTTCACATCTGTAGAGATGTGATAGTGAATGAAGCTGAGAAGTGGAAATGGGAAAGTGAACCTGAGTATAGCAGTGAGATCAAGCAAAGTTACATATACCCTGATTCAAGTGATGAATCAGGAGATGAAGAGGATTATGAAGTGATTGCAGATGATCAAGAAGAAATCATAGTACCAGCAAGACCTCATAGAAACAGACAGGCACCTGTCAGATTGACTGATTATGAAGTAACCCCTGATGATGCAGTAAATGATGAAGGTGATCTCATTCACTTTGCATTATTAGCAGATGCTGAACCAATTAATTACAAAGAAGTATTGAAGACTGATGTGTGGAAAAGAGCTATGGTTGAAGAACTACTGTCAATTGAAAGAAATAAAACCTGGGAGCTAGTTAACTTGCCAGACAAGAAAAAGAAGATTGATGTCAAATGGGTATTCAAAGTGAAATTGAACCCTGATGGACAAGTTTCTAAGCACAAAGCAAGATTAGTTTCTAGAGGATTTCTTCAGAATCAAGGCATAGACTATAATGAAGTGTTTGCTCCAGTTGCTAGAATTGAAACTGTGAGGTTAGTAACTGTTATTGCTTGTAAATATAAATGGTTACTCTATCATTTAGATGTAAAATCAGCATTTCTAAATGGTCCACTAGAAGAGGTAGTGTTTGTGTCACAACCACTGGGTTTTGAAATTGCTGGGAAAGAAAATATGGTGTATAAACTGCATAAAGCACTATATGGATTAAAACAGGCTCCCATAGCATGGAACAAGAAAATTGATCAAGTTTTATTTCAAATAGGCGTTAAAAAGTGTTCAGTTGAGTTTGGAGTATATGTTCAGAAGCTTAGTGATGGAGGAACTGTTATAATCTGTCTGTATGTTGATGATTTACTCATCACTGGAAGCTCAACATCAGAAGTTGAGAAAGTTAAAGAGAAACTAAAGCTGGAGTTTGAGATGACTGATCTTGGTGAGTTGTCATTCTTCTTAGGGATGGAATTTGTGAAATTGAAAGCTAGGATAGTGATGTATTAGCAAAAGTACATTGGTGAGTTACTTGATAAATTTGAAATGGAGAGTTGCAATACAGTTTCAAATCCATCAGAAACAAACTCAAAGTTGGATGAGTGCATTAAAGAAGAAAAAGTGGACTCCACAATGTTCAAACAAATTGTTGGATCTCTGAGGTATCTATGTAATAGCAGGCCAGACATATGCTACTCGGTAAGTATAATTAGCAAATTCATGCATGATCCAAGGAAATCTCATCTGATAGTTGCAAAGAGAATTCTTAGATACATAAAAGGCACCATAGATTTTGGTTTGCTATTTCCTTATGGAGCTCAAAGTGAAGTGAATGAGCTCATAGGATATTCTGATAGTTATTGGTGTGGAGACCTAACTGATAGGAGAAGCACCTCAGGTTATGTGTTTAAATTCAATGATGCTGCAATTTCATGGTGCACCAAGAAGCAACCAGTCACTGCACTCTCATCATGTGAAGCAGAATACATAGCTAGAACTTTTGCTACTTGTCAAGCACTATGGCTAGATTCAGTGATGAAGGAACTTAAGTGTGAAGTGATAAAGCCTCCAACACTGAAAATTGACAACAAATCAGCCATAAATCTTGCTAAGAATCCAATCTCACATGGCAGGAGTAAACACATTGAAACCAGATTCCATTTCATTAGAGAGCAGGTGACTAATGGAATGATTGAGCTGCACTATTGCCCCATAGAACTGCAACTTGCTGATGGCTTTACAAAAGCAGTGAAGCTTGACAGATTTGAATTCTTGAGGAAGGAACTTGGTGTTTTAGATGTTATGCAATTATGATTAAGGGGGGGTATTAGTGTATTAATAATAACTGCAATGTAACTAATTGGGTTAAATTTTGTTTTAATTTTTCCTATTAGTTAGAGAGCTTACTTGCATAGCAAGCAAAGTTAAATTTCTACTTCTGCATCATAAGTATATGATACTTGATGATTAATCTTATATTTGTTGAAATATAGAGTTTTAAAGAAGTAGAACATTAACTATAAGTGAAGTCCACCTACGTCTAGAATGGAACAAATAATTTCATTGACTATAAGAGCTTATGCTTGGACTTTAACTTAACTTGATATGGAACCAGATAATTGTTATTATATTCCATATAATATAGAAGCATTATGTCCTAAATCTTGTTTTGACAAGAGAAGGATTGTGTAGTTGAATAAAAGACAAATGCTGTCCTATTATCCAAATAATGTTTTCTATACAAGTGTGCTAATCTAGTAATGGAATTGAGTTCCATGATCTTGATAAGCTGATCTATAACATATGAAAAAGGATCATATGATATTTGAACCTTTTGTATATCATTGACATTACTGTTTAGTACAAACAGGTGTGATTCACATTTCCAAAATCCGTGGATATGAACTATTGGACTCATTTGATTTTATATCATTTGAAGGATGTGAGTCCCACCTTTCAAAATAGATTAGTATACCGGTCACCAACAAAGGTGAAAGGGCACGAAATTTATTTGAGTTTATATACATATGAGATGTATATGGAGAACTAAACATATTTTCTAGATATTGTTTCTATTACTTCATCTAACATTACTAAATCATTTAGTAGATAAGCAAAGTGTATTTGACACGATTCAAGAAAACTTTGAAATTGTTCAAAGATTTTAACAATGAAGTAAAAGGAATAAGTTTGAAAAGTATAAAGACTATACGAGTAAGTCGTGATGGTAAATGCTTGATTAATGAGTATAATGATTATTTATATCGCTTCATGTTTGACATGACTCGATCTAAAATAGTTTGATTATAACTCAAAGACTCTTGAAATTAATGAAATTACAGTTATTCTTCACCCACAACAAGTTCTAATTGAGTAATCATAAAGACACCATATTAGATATGGAGGTAAGAGTACCTATTTTTGACTTTATGATAATTTGAGGTTATATGGTTTACTAGATAAACTAAACTTCAAATTAAATGAATGTAAACTTGTGGAGGTCCCCTTAGGAAACTAGAGGATACTATTTCTACATCTTCTTCCTTGACAAAAGTTGTTTGTCGCTAGAAATGGAGTATTCCTTTTCAAGGAGTATAGCTCTGCAAGAGCTAGTGGGAGTGATGTAGAACTTGAATTAAGTCAAGTACCACAAAATACATGTTTCTCTAAGAATGGAACATGAACTGATTCAACAAAGGGTTGTTGGTAAATCGCTAGTTCGAGTAGCACATGATCTAGATGAGTCTGATATGTCATAACACTAGAATGAGAAACATGATTTTGTCATGACTCAACAAGGTGATATGATGCTCA
>Ga0228710_1002625_pt1 | contig 28427 bp, 10 predicted proteins | sample MedpolnodulmetaG_FD_177995 | JGI IMG/M metagenome (GOLD analysis project Ga0228710, IMG submission 177995) | Root nodule microbial communities from Medicago polymorpha collected in Santa Monica, California, United States - pink nodules | ecosystem: Host-associated > Plants > Roots > Nodule... | reverse complement strand
TTTTTTTTGTTATCAAACATGATAACGTGTGGTTTTGGAATTACGGAATAATAAATATTTTCCGATAAAAATAAAATGCATGGCCTGCCTGCATCACCAACTGGATAAAATAATCACACCATTCATAGTTGGACTGCAACTCTGCAAGTGAAATGGCAGAAACTGCAGTATCATCAGCCTTGTCGGAAGTGTTTCAGTTCCTAAAAGAAGAAACAAATCTTCTGAGTGGTGTACACAGAGATTTTTTAGACATTAAAGATGAACTAGAAAGCATCCAAGTCTTCCTCAAAGATGCAGATAGAAGGGCAGCAGATGAAGCGGACGCCAATGATGGAATAAGAACATGGGTGAAGCAAGTGAGAGACGCATCATTTCGCATTGAAGATGTCATTGATGAATACCTTCTTTTAATCCATAGGGCCAATCCTCTTGGATGCGGATCTTTAGTATGCAAGACTCCAAGATTAATCAAAACTTTGACTCCCCGTCATAAAATTGCATCAGAGATTCAGGACATCAAGTTGTCAATTCGTGGAATCAAGGAAAGAAGCGAGAGGTATAACTTCCAAATTTCACATGAACAAGGATCCTCATGCCAAAGCAACGGATGTGGAGAGTCAGAAACAGGAAGATGGCGTGATCCTCGACTCTCTTCTCTTTTCATTGAAGAAACAGAAATCGTAGGATTTGAAGGCCCGAGAGAAGAACTATATGGTTGGTTATTGGAGGGTGCAGCTCAGCGCACTGTGATTTCAGTGGTAGGAATGGGGGGTTTAGGCAAAACCACTCTTGCCAAGCAAGTTTTTGACAGCCAAAAGGTGACAACACAGTTTGATTGTCGAGCTTGCATCATAGTTTCTCAATCATACACTGTGAGAGAACTACTGATAAAAATGATGGAGCAATTTTGTCACGAAACTGAAGATCCTCTTCCAAAGAAGTTACGCAAGTTAGATGACAGGTCACTGATTATAGAGGTAAGGAAATACCTAGAATATAAGAGGTATTTGATATTCTTTGATGATGTATGGCATGAAGATTTTTCCGACCAAGTTGAATTTGCATTGCCCAATAACAACAAAGGTAGTAGGATCATAATCACCACTAGAATGATGCAAGTTGCAGATTTTTTCAAGAAATCCTTTCAAGTTCATGTTCACAACTTGCAACTTTTGACTCCAAACAAAGCATGGGAACTCTTCTGCAATAAAGTATTTAGATCTGAGCTTGGCGGTCGTTGTCCACCGGAACTTGAGGTTGTGGCAAAAGAAATTGTTCAAAAATTCAAGCAATTACCTCTGGCAATTGTAGCCATCGGTGGTCTTCTTTCAACAAAATCTAAAACCATGATCGAATGGCAAAATGTGTGTCAAAATTTGAGCCTGGAGTTGGAACATAATACCCATTTAACGAGTCTAACAAAGATTTTGTCGCTTAGTTATGATGCCCTCCCTCACTACCTGAAACCATGCATTTTGTATTTTGGTTTATACCCAGAGGACTATGCTATTAGTCATGGGAGATTAACTCGACAATGGATAGCTGAAGGGTTTGTTCAAATATCATTTGGGAGAAGAACTCCAGAGCAAGTTGCAGAGGAGTACTTGTCTGAACTGATTCAGAGAAGTCTGGTTCAAGTCTCGGATGTTGACTTTGAAGGGAAAGTTCATAAATGTCAAGTCCATGATTTATTGTGGGAAGTGATCATTACAAAAATAAAGGATTTAAGTTTTTGTCATTGTGTGCATGAAGATGGTGAGTTACTAGCGAATGGAAAAACTAGACGCCTATCTATAACCACTAGTAACAACGATGTATTGAAGAGCACTAACATTTCACATTTTCGTGCTATTCATGTTTTTGATAAAGCTGGGTCGTTGGAGCATTTCATGGGAAAACTGGGTTCAAAGTCTCGGATTTTGAAGGTACTTGACATTCAAGGTACATCATTGAATCATGTACCTAAAAATTTGGGGAGTCTTTTCCACTTAAGGTACTTAAACCTAAAGAATACAAAAATACATGCTCTTCCTAAATCTGTTGGTGAACTACAGAACTTAGAGACACTCGATATAAGATACACACTTGTGCGTGAGATACCAAGTCAGATAAACAAGCTCACAAAGCTACGTCACCTTCTTGCATTACATCGTAACTATGAAGAAAATTATTCTCTGTTGGGCTTTACATCTGGTGTGAAGATGGAAAAAGGTATTAAAAACATGGCTTCATTGCAGAAACTTTATTATGTGGATGTAAAACATAGGGGAGTCGATCTCATTAACGAGATGAAAATGTTAAAGCAGTTAAGGAAGTTAGCTTTAAGGCGTGTAAGAAGAGAACATGGAGATGCCTTAAGTGTTCTTGTAGTAGAATTGAAACACCTTGAAGATCTTAATATCACTACAATTGGTGAGGATGAAACCATTAACTTGAATTTTGTCTCAACTCCACCCCAACTTCAGCGGCTTCAATTGAAAGCTAGATTAGATACATTGCCTGATTGGATTCCAAAACTGGAGTATCTTGTTGAGATAAAGCTGGCTTTATCTAAGTTGAAAAATGATCCACTGCAATCACTGAAGAACTTGCCAAATCTGCTGAAGTTTGGTCTATGGGACAATGCCTACGATGGTGAAATTTTGCATTTTCAAATTGGAGGGTTTCTAAAATTGAAGAGACTGAACCTCAGTCGCTTGAATAGAGTAAATTATGTCCTTATAGACGAAGGATCTTTGATCTCTCTTGAATATCTTACCATGAACAGAATCCCCGAACTGATGGAGGTACCCTTCGGCATCAAGTCCTTGAATAATCTCAAAGCTATTAACTTCAATGAAATGTCGGATGAACTTGTTGAGAGTATTGAAACAGACAAAGGAAAAGACCACTGGATTATCAAGCATGTTCCTCTCGTATCCTTTCATCACAAGAGTGACCCAAAATTCAATGATGATGAGATCCGCACTATTACCTCATCTGATCATTGTTTTTCAAGGTACCTTTCCTCTGATCATGAAATGCTTCTCTTATAAAGCATTCAGTTTTATATCGACGTTTTAATTAAGTTGATAATTGTATGATATAACTGACTTGATTGTTTCTTGTGTCAATGCGGACAGAAATTTTGTTTTCGACGATACAGATCAAAGTATCCTCTCACTGCAATAAACAAGAAAAAGTGGATCCCGTTCACTGAGTGACTTTGGCTTCTTTTTTCTTTTTGTCGTTTGCGATGTTTCATAATTTGATTGTGGAAGTTTTGATTCAAAATCTTGTAATCAACACGTATATCTAGTCTCCATTCGGACGTAATTTTGACATTTCTTTCCTACTTTTGCCATTTGTGGTGTATCTGTTTAAGATTGGTGTGAACTTTTCTTCAACTCTTGTAATAATAATCAAAACCACTTCATTTGAATGACTATGTTTATTTTGCTAACAAAGACTGATGTAATAATAATCAAAACCACTTCATTTGAATGTCTCAGCCAACCGGTTTCATCCATTTATTATTTCTACATTATTTTTAAAAGCTAAAAGTTATTATTTCCGACAGGCTAGCTTTCAAATGTTTTATACGATGTTTCAACATCAGATAGGAACAGAATGTTGAGTAAATTGTTTTAACATCGAGCTAGCAGAAAACAGACAGATCAAGGCAAATATACGAATGTTGAAATTCTTGCGCGTTAGTTAGAAGTTGTTATATGTGATGTTTTAATTTCAGATGCACAGAAAGCAGATGTTCCATTTAATGTTCCAACATCATGTGGTAAACAGATAACAAGCAAGAAAATAAATAACAAGAAGGTAAAGAATACAGTGAGTTTGTTAACCCAGTTCAGTGACAAACACACCTACTCTGGGGGCTACCAAGTTAGGAAGGAAATCCACTAGTTTAGTCCTTATTCAAAAGCTCTCAGCAAACTCCTCATTTACACTTTATGACCTAGAACCTACCCGTCTAGACTTCAACCTAGGAACTCCTAGATCTGAGATCTCATCTCACTATCAGTCACAGCCCCTGTGACCTATCAGACCTAAAACACACAAATGGTGAAGTTACCTTCAAACACAACAACTAACACCTTGCTTACAAGCTTTGGTGTAGTACACAACAAGTTTACAACTCAACAAACAGTCCTTAACAAGTATCAAGATGATACAAGAAAGGCTCACAAATAAATAGAACTAAACTTGCATCAACCGATACAAGAGTAGAACACACAAAGGGAAGACGACTCAAAACACTAAAAATATATTCTTTTAATAATCTATGGTTTTGATCCATTACAACTCAACTAAAGGTCCAACTCAATGCATCAAGGTGATACAAAGAGAGGCTCACAAATAAAGCACAAGTCGAAACTCTAAAGACTCAATTCAATAACATTGAATTGGTGAATAAAACTAGGGTACAAGTCTTCCTTATACAGCCATTCAAAGCATGGGCTTTTACGTCATAGGCTAAACATATATTTGTATCAAATATTCTTTTCAGAAATGTATTGAAATAAATATTCTGTAAAAATATATTTCCAAGATTCCTTCTAGAAATATATTTACATATATCTGAAACAAATATTCTTTTCATAAATATATTGAAACAAATATTCTTTAGAAATATATTTTCCAAAATTCCTTCTAGAAATATATTTACATATACTTGTATCAAATATTCTTTTCAGAAATATATTGAAACAAATATTCTTTAGAAATATATTTTCCAAAATCTCTTTTGAACATATATTTCACAAATATGGTAACTCTTAAAAAGTAGGAACATCTTTAGGAACCGCCAAATACACCACCAAGGAATCCTAAAATATTGTTTATATTTTAGAAACAAATCTTCCAGCTGATTCTTGACAAAAACGCAATGCTTGGTGAACAAGAAATAGGGCGTGGTTTCCTTAGTAAGATAAAGATTGCGTAAACCAAGCCACATAAACATGGCACACTGAACCGTGCCAAGATGTTGGAACATCATATCCAACATCATACATGAGTATTTGTTTTAACAACAACAAAGTCAATAATCAAATACCCAACAATCTCCCCCTTTGGATTTATTTGTTGTTAAAACAAACTGAGGCCATACAGACAAGGTAGAGAGATATCACACATACATTTCTTCAATCCACAACCATGAAGAAAAGTAACACAACTGCAAAACGGACATGTTGAAACATCATCCAGCTCATCATCCAAAACATGTTGGAACATTGTATCCAACATCACAAACATGGATATTTGTTTTAACAATAATGCAGTCAATACAAATACCCAACAATCTCCCCTTTTGACAAATTTTTGGCTAAAACAAATTAAGGCCAAATACAAAGAATATAGAGGGATACAGAAGACAACCATTTCTCCAAGAGCATGAACACATACCTATGAAGAAACAGCTAGCACACACAATCTAAAGGGATACCTTAGATACACTTCCTCAAGTCATCACGAACACATATTCAAGAAAAAGAAGTAGCAAGTAGTATCACTAAAGACATCAGAAGTCTGCATACAAGAATACCTCACATAATCTTCAATCACAGCTTCAGCTGTAGAGGTATTACATTTACCAGAGACATGCATCAGCGGATAAGATATTAGCATAGTCTCACAAGAGCAAAGGAAAAATAAATTCCTATGGTACAGAGTGGAAAAATAAATTCCCAAACAAGTTTGGATGTTTCAACATCCTTCACAACACTATAGCAGAGGAAAAATAAATTCCTTTGCTACAATTAGGGAAAATGAATTCCCACATAAGTTTGGATGTTTCAACATCCTTCACCACATAGAGCAGAGGAAAAATAAATTCCTATGCTACACACAGGGAAAAATGAATTCCCATAAACAATGGATGTTTCAACATTCTTCAAAACTTTAGACAGGAGTACATGCCACACATAGAGGCAAGGAAAAATAAATTTCTCATACCTACAGAGTACTGTCACCGACCAACCATAGAAGCACGGGAAAAATAAATTCTCACACTTACAAGTGACAGACATGGATGTCTACAGAGTACTGTCACCAACCACATATAGAAGCAAAGGAAAAATAAATTCTCATACTTACAAGTGACAGACATGGATGTTTAAACATCTGGCTCAACACCCTGTCAACCAGCTTGAACTAGACAAGCACACATGGAAGTATCACTCCCCCTGAATATAAGAACATATGAGTGACTACTTACATAAATATTTCATTACTCCCCCTGAACACATGCACAATAAGAATCTTGAAAGCCAAAACTCTCAACGCATAGAATAAAGGAAAACTTAAGGGTTGATTCAATCAAATTTTCAGGGAATACTCACAAACTAGCAGACCTAAGCTAGCAGACCTATCAAGGTCACACAGACATGTTCCAATTTCTTATAGCAACAGCAGGGAACATGTACAACACAAATACTGAGAAAAATAAATTCTCAGAGCAGCATCAAGATGTTGCAGCATTAGATTCAACATCTACACAAGTCTTCACAGACATGTTCCAACATTCTAATGAACATCAACAAGGAACATGTACAATATAAAAATACTGAGAAGTTCTCAGATTATCATGAAGAACATCAAGATGTTGCAACATTCATGACAACATCTACACATAACCTGAAATAGTTGCAAAATAAATGCAACAACAGAAAATATAGACATACAAAAATAAGTGCAGTACAACACACATCCAAATAGCTACAAAATAAATACATACAAATATAGAGATTATAATACCATTTTTCTCCCCCTTTTTAGCCACAAAATATGCCAACATAAAACCTTTAGGAGTATATACCACAACAGTACAAGACATGCTACAGGAAAACTTCAAGATGAGAAACAAAATTAGACAGATGAGATGTTTCAACATCCTCTGGCACATCAACTCAGCATCAGGAAAAACAAGATTGTTCGAGAATGCACACAAATAGAATACCACCAATCAAAATAGATGTAAAAATGGCAGAATAGAAAAATGATACCTCCAACAATCTACCTCCAGAAGATATCAGACCTGCAGCAAGAGCACTTCCGGATGTTCCAACAATGTCTGAAACATAATCTGCACCAAACAACTTATAGTGCAACATGAGAAGAGATTCCCTCTTCTTAGCAATAACATTGGCAGTCTTAATACTAGGGTGTTGGTCTAAGATAATACTACTCAACAAGGTAGAAAAGCTATAGGGAACTTAACAACATCAGTTTCGGCATGCTTAACAGTTTGTTCAAAGATATAAGCACAAAAATCCATTTTAGCCTTAGAACCTACAGCATAAACAAACTTACCCAACCATGTGACAATATCAGAGGAATGAGTGGTAAGGACCCAGTTTGCTGCAGCAATCTTGTTGAGAATAGCATATTTCACAGACAATTTGCCAGAGAAAATCTTTATCTTCTTAGGCCACACTTTGATCTGATTGGTAGTGATCTTCTTGCACACCTGATTATCAGTCACCTCTAGCTCAGGAATCTTGGTCTCTTCAACCCCAAGAAACTTGTTGATGGTGTTGGGAGAGAAGTTGACACATTCTCCTCTAACATAGACTTTTTGGTACTTTTGCTAAGAGGATAGTCACAAACATAAGAGATATACACCAGAAACTCCTTCACCGGCTTTCTTTCCAGGGCCAGGATCCCACTATTCAACATAGTATTCTTGAGGATATCAATTGCACTCAAATTGACCCAACACAATGTTGGAACATCTTGTTCAACATTATACTCTTTTAACATTCCCTTTACCCACACAAGGTTAGAACAACTGCCACCAGTTGCTGAGTACTTTGATCCAGCAGTAGATTTGGGACACACAATATTGATTCTCACAGACAAAGAGATTTGATTATTTCTTGAATAGAACAATGTGAGATCATATAGACAAACTAGTGGGATACAATCATACCTTCTTTCATTTAAACACAATAACTCATCTTGAAAGAAAGTAACAAACTTCAGCATTACTTCAAAAGAACATCTTCAAAAATAATAGTAATGCATAGTTGGACATGTTGGAACATTTCCAAGAACATCAAAGGCATATACAACGGAATAGAGAAACCCAGGGAGAAATAAACTCCCACAAACAATCAATTTGAAAGAAAAATAAATTCTCACAATATGATGTTAGAACATCTGGTAAGACATCAGTACACCAGAAACATAACGCACCCACATCCATCCATGCATTAATCACATAAACTCCTTCCTTGAAGTTGTCCATGAGTCTAGAATTTATCTTCCCTGGAGCTCACCCAGTAGTAGGTAGGGTGCTTGCTCTGATACCAATTGAAATTTTGACAGGCTAGCTCTCAAATGTTTTATACGATGTTTCAACATCAGATACAAACAGAATGTTGAGTAAGATGTTTTAACATTGAGCTAGCAAAAGACAGACAGATCAAGGCAAATATACGAATGTTGAATTCAATGCATAGGCTTTTACGTCATAGGCAAGCAAGAAAATAAATAACAAGAAGGTAAAGAACATAGTGAGTTTGTTGACCCAGTTCGGTTACAAACACACCTACTCTAGGGGCTACCAAGTCAGGAAGGAAATCCACTAGTGTAGTCCTTATTCAAAAACTCTCAGCAAACTCCTCGTTTACACTTTATGACCTAGGACCTACCCGTCTAGACTTCAACCTAGGAACTCCTAGATCTGAGATTTCATCTCACTATCCTATGGTCAGTCACAGCCTCTGTGACCTATCAAACCTAAAACACAAACAAACGATGAAGTTACCTTGAAACACAACAACTAACACCTTGCTTACAAGCACAGACCCCTAAATATAATATGTAATGTTCATACCAACCGAGATAAGCACATACCGTGAGAGTTTTTCATTAACCCCTCTTGTTTGAATAAACATCTTCATTTTGCTTAACCAATATAGATACTGATGCTTAGTTGGCTTTAGTTAATTAGGAGGACGTGTATGGCGACCCTTATACTTTCAAAAAATAATAGCTAGTTAAGGGAACCGGCGAGACATTTCAAATAAGACTACCTCAATTGGACAGAACTTCTTAAAAAAACTGAAAAAAGGACAATAAAATAGTTATATTATAAACAATTTAAATTTAAAGTTAAGAAATGAAAAATAATATAAATTAGTGACTGATCAAAATAAAAAATAATTTATGTTTAGAGAAAAAAAAAACTTAAATACACTTTTGATCCCCTATTTTCAAAAAATAAAGTTTTGGTCTCTTATTTTAAAAATCGGGTTTTATTTTGTTCGGAATTTTGGTCTCCCTACTCATTTTTGGGTTGTTTTTTGAAGATATGATTTATTTATTTATGATGTAACAACATTTATTAGACATATTTTTGCAGTCCTCGTGAGCTTATCTCAGTTGGTTGGGACAATGCATAAAATATGCAAGGTCCGGGGTTCAAACCCCGGCCACCTACCCAAAAAGAAAAGACATATTTTTGCAAATATTGGTATTCAACATGAGTAAAATAGGGGTTCTAGAAACCTAAAATATGTTAAATCATTTTTTTTTTAAATTTATAATAAGTGTTGTCGCATCATAAGTAAATAGACCACATCGTCAAAAATGAATGAAAACCAAAATGCAGAAGGGAAGAAAAAAAGAGTAAAATAGGGGTTCTAGAAAACCGGTTTTTAAAATAGTGGACTAAAACTTCATTTTTTTTTTAAAAAAAAAAAATAGAGAGACCAGAAGTGTATTTACTATTTAAGCCTAAAAAATTATAAATAAGAATGAATAGGATCACCTCAGAGAGAGGAATAACAACACTGCCAGTACGACTGTTCATAATAGCATAAAAATTGGTTAAACTATCAATGAGTTCCTTTAGAAGCTAGCTATAGATGGTTTGAGGGCATGACTATTCTTGTATCTAGTATATGTTTGAATAGAGTTGGTGGTTTCGGCAACGTGATCACTTAGCTCTTCACAAAATAAAATCGGCTTGTAAGATAAAGATTATCTAAACTTTTATCGGTCTCTATATCTAGACATGTCTTTTCCGATATATCCTCTCATGCACGGCGCTATCAAGCCTATGTACAAATACGGATGGCCTTGTAACAAATCTAAGATATATTTTTAATTTTTTAAACAATTAAGTTTTGGGTCAAGCTCAACCTATAAAATCAAGGTATAGGATGGAGATTGTCTACATTTTATTTATATGCTTTATTTAGGTCTGACCTTTTAGGCCAATGTAGACGTTGGGTATTTTCTAATAATATTGGTATGTTGACATTAACAGTAACTAATTTCTGCCAAATCGACCACCTAACTTGCCAAAATGCAATAATCAAGTAAAAGGGAACTGTTCTTGGCAGCAGAAATCAGACATGGATACACGGAGTTTCCGAATATACATCGTCAATTAATAATCACTGCACAAAGAAGTGCTAGCCACACTCACTTTATGTAGGACTCATTTCGAAAATGTAGAACCAACATGAACTTTACTCAATAAGAGATAAAATTAAAGAGTGTTTGCTAGTATTCCGCATCACTGCAAATATAGTTTGGTCTTCGCTAATAAACAACATAACTAGAACTGAGCTCACACAACTCAATTGCCGGTCATAACAGCTGCAGCTGAAGCAAAACAACAATCAAGGACGAGTTTAAACCGATGCAATTAGCATAAAATGTCATTTATGCCAAGGCTTCATAACTTGACTCCTACAAACCCAAATGTAAAAAAAAACACTAATAATACAAATGATACTACATGGAAGTTCTAGCCGCTCAACAAATCCATGCCAAGAGGACAAAGTCGGATAAACATCATATCACTAGTTATGCACTTTCTAGCGAGTGTATCATGGTCACACATGATTTATTTATGGTCAACAACAAACCTACCTACCCTTGGCATGGATATTTGGAAGCTTACATCAACTAAAGAAACTTCTAAACTGGATTTGGATCTTCAAATGGAACGCTACCATCCATCTGTTAAATGAAAATTAGATAAATGGAAAATACAATTAGCTTCACTAGGCTAGATAATATGCAAGTCCCAGGATAAAAATCAGAATTAGTAAAAACAATCTCAATATTTGAGTCCTGAAACTCTAAAATTTTTGGTAAGTTTCACAAACCAAAATGACAATATAGTAGACTTCAATCAACACACATGCATGTGTAAAAAAAAATAAGAAAGACAATGAATATTTACCAGTAATCAACATATAATATCCGTAAAATGTCATAATACAATGAATTACGAAGGCATCTGAATTTAGGTGCATAGTTGATTTTAAGTTAATCAGGAAATGATAACATGCCAACATCCCAAGGGCAACAGTAAAAAAAAACTGATTTGAATATAGACGCTGTTTGGATAATCAAGTTAATTGAAGCATATAAGTGCTTATGTTTAAGCGATTCCGATAGAAAAAGATAAAATAACGTCAAAGGTTTTTTAATATAAGCTATAAGTTATTTCCATAAGCTATCTTGGAGAGCTTATAAAAATAAGCTTAAAATACTTTATGAACATAAGATGTTTCTATAAGCTCTCTCAAAAAGTCTAAAAATTGTTTATGCTAGTAGATAAATTCAATTAAGTCTATCCAAACAAGCTCATAGTGTGGAAGAGAACAGTTCTATTTTTATCCCACTTTTTATGAGCTTGATGAGCTGTTGAATGGGTACTTATGCAAATTTCCAGAATATGGGAGGAATTATAAAAGTTGACAATGAAACATCATGTATGAATTCATACATTACTCTAGCTTAATGTTTCTGTTTTGCCATCTAGACAGTATGACATACATTTTCTATTGGAAACCAAAAACTTTCTTATTTAGGATCAATTTTAAGATAAAAACACAATGAAACTAATGTTATTTGAAAATGAAGACTAGCGAGAAAGAGGATTGAGATCTTAAAACCTTTTAAGCCATGAATGCATTTGTGGAAACTGACAAAATGTCAAGTAAAAGAACCGCGGCAGTTTGATGATCCACATAAGCATTTCTTTCTACCTTTGCGTGCACTGCTACCCCCGGTGTGATCAGAACGGTCAGAACCATAATCGTATGTTAACTCATGCATTGGTGGAATATGTCTCAATGCAAAAAAAGCAACATGGAGAAAGGATTGGTTGTTCTCTTCATATAAGACAGGCTGCCAGAAAACATTTGGAGAGCAACTATGATTCATGAATCTAGCCACATTGCCAACATTCTTAGCATTTATAATAAGAGGGTGTGGCAAAGCATAATCCTCACTAGACTCATTTGTGATTGCTTCTTCTAGTAACTTAGGCTCATAATTCCACTTGAAAGATTCATAAATACGGGTTGTATCGAAAACATACTCATCAGTATCTCCTTCTTGTACAAGCTGACTTAACCTGTCTTTATCGATAACTTCTCCTGCATACTCGCAAATAAAAGCACCAGCACGAATAGGATCCCATGACCGAAGACCCCAACCTTTATCCTTTGTTTTGAACACTTCCATTTGGTGCTTCAAACCGGTTTGGGATACTCGATTTTTGCAGTTAGGAAAACACTGACATGTGGGGCCACATTCATGAACCAACGGCTTCCGATTCGCCAGAACTCCATTGATAATATACGGAAAATCACCTTCGTTTCTCCGAATGCATGAGCAGTCCAAATCGCCAGGGACACATGCTTTTTTACCACTACAGCTGCAACTATGTGAAGGCTGCATTAAACTGAATGATTTCGGATGTCTAAGAGAGTGGAAATATGTGAAAAAGGCAGGTGACTTCACGTTATCAATTTCATTGACAAGTGATACAGGAAGACTCTCGGCTCCCGAGGAGAGGTCAGCAAGAATGAGTCCAGTCCTTGCAGGGAAACCAGCTTTCCACTTCTGAACAGATTTCCAGACGGCAAAGGCACTAGGTTGTCCAGGCACTCTTATCAACTTATACTTAAACAAGCCACCACCTCCTTTTGCTTTTTCAACCCATGAATCTTGAATTTTATACAAACCATCATAGACATAGGTTTTTGCACCCGGAGTCACAGCATCTTTGATGCCTCGGATAACTCTTATTTCATTGTGTATTCGTGAACTTCTATCCAAAGCAAGATTACCCTTATGAAGCTTCTGATCTGACACATGCTTATCTTTCTTGTTGAAATTCCCACCCTGACCGGTATAAATTATAACATCACCATCCTCAGCTTCATCGTCGTATTCTCCTGACGAAACAATGCTAACAGCCAAAGTCTCTTCCCCGCGGTCACCCTGGATATGCAAGGCATCAATCCCCCCCATGGATTGAGCATGCAAACCGACAACACACATTTCCATTCGGAAAAAGAAAATGTCTCCAATCTCAACTCCAGGTACTGATCCTACCCTCTTCGCTGTGTTTGTTCGAATTCCTTTCGTCATACAAATATTGCCAGCTTTTAAATCCGTACGTTTGATCAAACCCGTGTTCAATTCCTTGGCATCTACAAGTTGAGATAGCCTTCTTCTTAGCGCATCAAATGACATGAGCACAGTATTAACAACTTCACGGTTACCATTGTCTCTTTGACCTGGGCTTATACCAACTAAACCACTCATATCAACATGAACATCATTATATACCTTATGCTTCTTCAATTTGACCCGGGTTGACTGTGATGCTGCACTCCTTTTGTTACTAAAACCATCATTGTCATTGAGATCCTCATTCTCTCCAAAAGGGCTCCTAAATGCTTGAAGTGGAGTCGGCATCGCTCTACTTGGCTTTGCGGTTGAAGTATCATGAGGTCCACCAAATGGGAAAAATGGAGAAAACCCAGAAGGATACTGACCTGAAGATTGACCTTGAGCATTCTTTGAAAAAACAGGTATCAAACTTCTTATAGGCTTAATATCCAGAATCTTATACTTGTCAATGGAACCCGGGGGAGGAACTGAATGTTGACCTAACCCTTCTTCCATTATACAATTCACACAAAATCAACCTTCACTAGCTGAAATTTTCCCTTTTTCTTACAAATCCCACTCTTTTTTCACCTCAAATAACCTTTAATTCTCTTTCCCTACTTCATTTCAAAACCATCATTTTCTGCAGAAGAACACAAAAGGGTCATGCAATCTTGAAAATGCTTTCAGAAAGGGAAAAAAAATGATTCTTTTACAAATAAACTCTAAAATTTGTAAAAAAAGGGGCATGCAAGGAATTTTGCTTAAAATAGATAAACCCTAAAATTTGCTAAATTATAACCCTTTAAAATCAACTTCCACTAGCTGAAATTTTCCCTATTTTGTTAAAAATTCCACACTTTTTCACCTCAAACAAAAACTATCAAAATCTTTAATTTCTCTTTTACTACTTCATTTCAAAACCTAAAATTGAAAATTTCATCATTTTCTGCAGAAGAAGACAAAAGGGTCATGCAATCAAGAAAAAAAAAAATCATTTTTTACAGAAAATGCCCAAAATGAAAATGAGATCAAGCAAAGATTTTTACATAAAAATAAATAAGCCCTAAAATTTGCTTAAGTTCTAACAAAGATTAAGAGATTAACACAAAGTACAAGATTCATAAAACAACACAATGAGTATGCATTTGAAGAAAAATTGATGTGTTACCTTGTGGAAGTGTTTGATTGCTGAAGATTGGAAAAACACGAAAGTAATGGATGAAGGTGAAGTAAGGAAGAGGGAGAAAATTGGAGTGAGGTTTTGTGAACTGTCTGCTACTGCTGAGTGACATGGTTAAGAATAATTATTATTATTATTAATTGATAATAATAATAATAATTGTAAGAATTGAAAAATAGAAATAATTGATAGATTTTTAAGTTATTTAAGTGTAATAATTTGGTTTTAAGTTTTTATTTATTTATATCCTTTAAGTTAATTAACTATGATAAGTTTGTTTTAAGTTTTTTTTTCTATACCATAAATATTTTAAGTTATTTAACCGTAACAATTTAGGAAATCTCAGATTTTAAAAATTTAAGTTATTCGGAATCTAAAAATTAAAATTAAGCAACTTAGAAGACCAAGTGTTACAAAAAATACTTAAATAACTAACTTTTACAATTAAAAAATTTAAAAAACTTAAGTGGTAGGAAACAAACAAAAAGAAGAAGATGTTATAATTCGATAACTTAAATGACATCCGATAATTTAACTAGATTTTAGGTAGAAAAATTACTTTTTATTAATTTTAGTTTGAATACACAATTTTTAAGATGAAATTTTTACTTTAAACTTTTTAATAAATCAACCGCAAACATTGGTTAACATTTCCTTATTTTATTATATACATATTAATAAAAAAAATATTTTACTATAGTACCATGTTTTAATGTCGTACAACTAGGATAGGACACGCGGTGTAATAAAGTAAGACTCTCTGTGCTCGTGTCCCGTTATACAGTGGAAGTTAAAATGTGACAACAGCACCAAGATAATTAGATTCCCACACAAGATCTTTTACCAATAAGGGCAAACCCTTTTGATAGTTAGAAGTGAAATTTGATGTCACATTGCCACTTGAACGAACTTAAATTGCAATGCAACATAGATTTACAAATGTACTTTTTACTTTTTATTTTTTGAAACATAATATACTTTTTACTTAAAAGTAAAAAAGTTGACTTTTATATATTTTGTTTTTACAATGATAATTGTATAACATTTTAAAATAATTTTATCTTCTATATTTCTATTGTAGTTTTACTTTCTTTTTCTTTTTTGTCTCTATTGTTTTCTCGTACAAGAAAAGAAAATAGTAAAAGTTAGGCTAAAGTGTACTTTTCACCCCTTAAGTTTCAAAAAGTTGCGATTTTGGTCCCCTATTTAAAAAAATTACAATTTTGGCCCTTTCGTTCTAAAATTGCTGAGAAGACGCCACGTGTCCCAATAAAGGGGTCATAATCGCAACTTTTTGAGAAGATAAGGGGTCAAAAGATCATATTTCCCTTATGTTAGGGGGTCAAAAGAGCATATTTCCCTAAACATAGGGGGTCGCTTTTGCCATTTTTTTTCATAGGGGGCCAAAATCGCAACTTTTTAAAATTTAAGGGGTGAAAAGTGCACTTTAGCCTAAAAGTTATTCTAAAAATTGTTACCAAATAATTATACAAGTTTTTTTTTCTTTTCTGAGAATCATTAATTTTGTTTTTAAGATCTTGTTAACGAGTGTTCCAAAATACTCCCTCTATCTTAAAATATAAGCAAAAATTGAGAAACAAAAGTTAATGTATTTAGTTCAAAATTTGTATCAATACATCAACTTATGTTGACTCGTCTTTGCTTATATTTTAGGACGAATGAAGTATTCTTTAAGGATCTTAAATTTAGAAATTATTTTTTTACAAAGTCAATTATTACAGCTTTTAATGTATTAAATACACGAATTTTCATAAAAATTTACTATTTAAGGTTTTTTTAGAGCACCTCAAACATACTTGTTAGTATTTTCCCTGTTTTTGTTATATTGTTATGTACCAAAAAAGATTACAAAAGATTCGGAATAAATAGAATTATACTCTATTGTCATTCAACAATCATACTTAAAGAGAAAGATATCTTATTAATTATAATAAAGAGTATGATACCCTGTTAATAATAAATAAATAAATAAAAAACAACAAATTAATTGAAAGATATTTTTATTGATAACACATAACCTAATATGGGAGTGCAAGTCGGATAAACTCATCTTACTCTTTAGTTACATGAATTGATCTTTTTCCAAGGACGTGTAAGTAAATCGATAGTTTGATTTGCATAATTAGTTTAAGGGTAATGTTATCTGGTGTTTCCAGGGCACTGGTTAAGTAAACTAAAAAAAAAAAAGTTTTAAAATGAAAGTAACACTTTTTATGTTTTTAAATAGTTGGCACTTCACAGCACAAGTTCCAATGTAATACTTACTACATTTGACTCTTTAACTAGTGCTCCGGAGACACTTGTTAATATTACCCTTTAATTAATGGTAGAAGCAGGATCAGGGGAAACTTTTTACACACTGTGACAATCAATTTCGATGTGTTCAATTCATCCGTGATGTACCGAATTTGAGGCAATACTGAACACATAAAACAAAGGTACTGGTATAGAAGGAGAGTGATCAAAATCTTTCACTAGGAAAAATGCTATCAACACATATTTTAACATATACTTTTCAACACACTCGTTTTGATTGATTAAAATTCACATAGGACCCGTCAAATTAAATGGAACCCACATGAATTGATGGATCTCATGTGAATTTTAACCAATCAAAAAAAATATATCGAAAGTGTGTGTTAAAAAGTGTGTTGATAGAATTCCTCCTTTCATAAGATAAGAGACTTAAGTAACTTCACAAGTTGCATCGGTCATTACTCTATATTTTGCTTTAGCCGAGAAACGACAGACCATACTTTGTTTATTTGCCTTCAAAGAGATTATGCTAGAGCCCGAAAAAAAAATGTAATAACCTGAATTGGATCATCGAGGGTTGCCAACAGCGAAGCTTGCACAATTTTTAAAAGGGGGCTAAATATAAAGAAGAAAGAAAATATATTTTTGAAACTAATATATGAAATTTAATTAATAAGTAAAATAAATTTACAATAATTTTTACTTATATTTAATGAAACGACAACGAGGAAACTAAAATTTAACAATAATCCCCTATCCCTATACATACATTTGAACATGTTCAAAAGAGCTAATCCACATGGTATTCAAGAATGTTTCTAGCAAAGCAATTGCCACGTGTCCTCCTCTTTTGCAAACCATTCAATCAAAAAAAAAATTCTTTCTTAAAATAAGTCATTCAAATTGGGTTGACTTATTTTTATTAATGTGACATTCAAATGACATTTAATTCACAATGAAATAAAATCAAAACTAAGTATAAAAAAAATAAAAAGGACTGATTGTTTGATATTCTATATTTTTTTGGTCTGCGGCAGTAATATATATATGTATGAATATGAATATTAAATTAAAAAAGGCTAAACTGCACTTTTTGTCCCCTAAATTTTGAAATGTTGCGATTTTGGCCCCCTATTAAAAAAATGACAATTTTGGCCCCTTTTGTCCCAAAATTGCTGAGAACACGCCATGTGTCCCGAAAAAGAGGCCATAATCGCAACTTCTTGTAAAGATAAGGGGTCAAAAAACATATTTCTCTTATGTTGGGGGGTCAAAAGAGCATATTTTGCTAAACATAGGGTCACTTTTGTCTTTTTTTTAATAGGGGGTCAAAATCGCAACATTTTGAAACTTAGGGGGCAAAATGTGCGGTTTAGCCAATAAAAAATGGTTGATTGTTCTCCCATAAATTATTTTCATAACCTACAAAGGATTTATTGTTCTCCCAAGTTAATATCATAAAACGGCAAAATGCCTACAAATAATATGATAAAACCTAAGTCACCGAAATTCACATGCTTCCGGATCTTCAACGTTGACGCCCAAATCATTGGTTGAATTTGTAACTGACTGATGCCGATCTTTCAATAGGAAATAAGCGAACACCGCGACAAGACCCGAAATCAAACGTCGCACAAGACGACGAACAACACAACACCACACTTAGACGGCGAAATCACAAAAGAAAAAACTTGATATATGTAAACCACTTATTTACATTGAAAGAAAAGGGAATAAAAGATGTCGATGGGTGATTCTAGGTCAAAAAATGACCTAAAACCACTCATCCTAGATGAACGAAGGAAAAAGAAAGTTTAGAGAGAAGTTGGAGTTTCTCTCATTATAAAACAGGGCCGGTTATATGGTATTCTTTTGAATTGAGATTCTTTAATACTTAACCTACAAATAATTTGTTTAATACCATTTTTAATGACAAGGCTTAAATTACTAATTAAAAGTTAATTCGGATTGTTACTCAGGTTGACCTGAAATTGGTAATAAATTGTTTTTACTACCAAATATCCTAATAACATTTTATTTTATGACAGAATGGGAACATCTTTTATTTACAACAATTTATTTGACTAATCTTAAAAAAAAAAAAGGTATTTGACTAGAGTGTAGAATTATTTACTGGTTGGAACAAAAGAACAAGCTATCCAACTTTATTTACCTTCCTTGCGATATTATAAATGGTTGTAGATTTTTTTTTGTTTTCATCTTACCTTTAAAAAAAATAAAATTCAAACGTAAGTAATTTAGTGCAAGACAATTCAATAGTACATTACATTTGTTTTATTTAAGGAAGTACACTAATACATCTGTTATTTATTAATATAATCTTGAGTGGATATATGAGTTATTAAAAAAAATATTAAAAATTATGCTACCCTTATAATTGTGGAGAAAAAGAGTGTTGATTAGTGTATTTAGGCATATGTGACACTATTTCATGAATTCAAATCTCCTATCTCCTTTTTCATATTTCTTATGTCCTGTACATACATTCTAGCAAAGTTCAAATAAATAATCCACATGATATTAAAAATGTATTTGATTTGACTTATTCTTAAATTGATTTTAATTTGCAAATGAAAATTCAATTGAATTAAAAATGAATCAATTCACATCAATTTAAAAAATGGTATAGGTGACTTGAAATTATACATTTCAAAATGGTGAAAAATAAATTTAATCTAAATATAAATTTTCCAAATGTTATTTAAAAAAAAAACATAAAAAACATGTATTATTACAAATGACTTATATATAAGCCTATATATTTGAAAGACGGAGTAAACTTTAAATTTATAAACTATTAGGAAGAGAAGGGAACAAACAAAAAAAATAAAGGGCTAAACAAATGTTAGCTAGCCTGGATGTGCATGAGTTACTTTCTATATGAATTAATTGATAAATATTAAGAAAACACTAGACAAATATTAAAAGACACGGGAAAATATTTATAACTTATACATAAAAAAGTACGGGACAAGTATTTATCACAATTTTTAATGAAGTTTTTATATAAACAAAAAGAACATAGGACATGATACATAAAAAAAATTATGAGTCAAATATTTTTCATTATATAATCAAAGTAAAAATTAAATTAAAAATAGAAGGAAGTACAAGACTGAGGAGCAAGGACTTGATACAGTAAACCATAAAAGCAAAACCCAACAATTCAGTACAAAAGTGGTAATAAAAGAGAATAACCCTAAACAACCACTACCATAGACAATCCACGAACCCACTTAAGGGTGCGAAACCAAATTGCAAATAAACGCATTGTGAACTTTCTAAGCATTTAAAATAGGCGTATGAACTGTTTGCCAACACAAAAATGATTCAAGTTCCAACAGCTTCAAAGTATCAGCAATCCATAAACGCCCGCGAAAGCAACCAATTACGAACCGAATCCATAGATTCACGGTGGTCTTGAAACTTCAACTGATGTCCAGATCAAAGGATGAACAAACAGTAGAAATCTATCACAGTTCACCAACGACGCAAGAAGCAACCAAGGAGGATAAAATCCTTTAGGTATGACAACTACAACCGTCAACACGAGCATGCGCACCTAGCCCTTCGAGCAACATCAAGATAAAACAAGCCATGTTGAATCAAGACATGCATCCAACAGAACAACGCCAGAACTAAAGAACCTAGATCTTTAATCCAAAAAATCAAATTCAAGATTTTCAGACCAAATCACAGAGCCGGAACAAAGCCACCAATCATCTTCATCTCCGTAAAACAAAACAAAAACAAACATACAAAACATAAACGGAAAAAGAAAAAAAAACAAAAACCATATACAAAACTCACAGTCTGACATAATCCACCACAAAAAACTAACTCATAAACACGTCGGCGCCAGAGCAGTACAAAGACAACAGTGATGTTGAATGAAATCAATGACTACAACAAAATCAACTCACACCAAGACTGTGAGAGGACTCGGGGCGACGCTTCACCGACGATGATCTAAAACCCGTAAATATATTTTTCTTTTCTACATAAAGACGCAAGACATATATTTATCATTAGTAAACATAAACAATATGAGACACATATTTATCATCATTGCGGCAAAAAAGATACTTACATATTTAAAAATTCACGGGATAAATAATTTTTATCGATAAATAAGTAAAATAAAACAATTTGAGATTAAAAATAATGATCTATCACCCGTGCATTGCACGGGTTAACACACTAGTTATTTATAAAAGTTGAGCTCTATGAAGTTTTAGGAAGTCAAATTTATCTATAATTGACACTAAATTAAATAGATTATCAATATTTGATTAACATCATCCCTCTTTGAACCAACAAAATTGTTTGGAGTAGCCAAATAATATATTGATGGGGTAGCTAGATACAAAATTATACTATTTTTTCAAGTTTTTTTCTTTTCATTTGGGGTAGCCAATGCTACCCCATTTACATACAAGGAACAGGATTCCCTACTGTAACAGCAGGGTGCCGTAATTGATTACAGCCATATGATCAGAATTGAACGATCAGGATTGTTTTAACTAAAATCACACAGTTTTCAATCTCAACCGTTTGATCTGAGATGAATGGCTGAGATTGGAAACTGTGTGTAACTATGGCCTTTTTCTACAACAGGGAAACCTTATCCCACATACAACCATTCGCCCTTGATGGTTGCGCAACTACCTCAATCTGAATAACAATAGCCTTGGAAGTTGGACAACTAACTCAATCTAAATGACAGTAGCCTTGAAAGGAAAGGTCTAAACCTGAAAAGAAAAAAGAGCTTGGCTTGGAGTTGACTTAAGATAGTGAAGATGATAAGCATGCAGCAACACTCATGAGTCATGGGTGGATGGCTATGAAAAGACCCCTTGCATAATACGTCATAAAAGAAAATCTTATGATAAACAATGAATGAGACATGCATTGGTTATGGAGGTTGAAATAGCAGTTATGCTACCACCTGAAGTCATCATAATATAATAATATTTTGACATTCCAGTCATGTTGGCATCCAAAAAGACACGGTCATTTTTTTCATTTTTTTTATGGTCCGACCCAGACTAAAATAAAGGGATGAAGGGTCAGCCCAGTGGGCCTAGTCCATTTTGACAACTCTAATTGTCATCATGGGCCAAGAGAAGGATTTAGATTTAGGTCCACTAGTACAATTTTCTATACACATCCATGTGTACATTCAGTTGATCCTTCAAACCTTTTAACATGATATTACTGTACCCAACCTTGAACAACTTAGGATTCTGCTGTTGAAGCGTATACAAACAGTGATGGAATCAACCATTGTTTTAGATCTACACCATAAAAAATTAAACAATCAATGAAAAACTCATTCAAATTTCAAACATTTCATTAAACACCTAGAGTGCAAATTATACATAAACATGCAAACATCTAAACAATTAAGCAATATAAGTCATTTGCATGTAAACATTGTATCATTTCTTTAAAAAAAATCAAAATTTTAACAAACCCTAAAACTAAAAAATTATAATTTAAGAAGAAAAATCTAACATATAAACATAAAAAGTTAATGGTGTTTGATTATAAAATCTTACTTGTTATTGGAGTGTTGCTGGATTTGAACTTGAAGAAATTAGGGATTTGGTTGATCTGAGAGAGTTTTTGGAGATTTGAGATGGGAAATGAGTTGATTTATGACCTTTAAAATGACACGCAGCGTGAGTTAACTCACGTAGGGTTCAACATAACTTGACTCTCGTTGTGTTTAACACATGCGTGACTTAACTCATGTTGGGGGCATTTTCGGAAGTGCGATTGGGAATGAGCAAAATGTGATGGAAGAAGAGCAATTTTCTTTCACGAATTTGACATTGCTACAGGACGAAAAAGACTTTTGTGATGGATACTATTATATCTATACTATTTGACATTGCTAAAGTAGTATTAAACTATTATATCTATACTGTATATAAAGAAAATAATCTCTTTCAGCTTTTTTGGACTGACTTTTTCTTTTTCCAAAAATGTCCTCAATTTTGAATACAAATATCGCATGTAACAAATAGATAAGAATAAATTTAAATATTAAAAAAAAATTAAACATAACAAACACGATATGAATATATGTATATATATGTTTGTTTTTTTTCCTTTATCATTTAAAAGTGTAACAAACTAGATGAATATATTTATACTTACTTTTTTATTATCCCAATTATACCCTTAAACAACTTTTATACATTAATAAGGAATGTTCGGTGGCGGAGGCTAGGAGGGTTATTGGGGTGGTTGGGGAATGGGAGAGGGTGTTATCAACATCTAATAATACACTCCCTTTTTGTTTTTTGGTAATTATGCAGAGTTCTGATGGGATCTGGTGCATTAGTGCAAATATGATCGCACCTTCTAATACCCTCCCTTTGACATGAACTACGTAATAATCTATCAAAAACAAAACATGCAAAACTAAAATAAATTAAACTCATCAAGTTGAATTGTCAATGTCATGATATGTGGAGAACATCAATGCATTGTAAAATCTACATTTAACAAGGAACTGAGTAGTGTGGTATAATTTCTGATTTTCTGGTTGAATCTCAGTAACTGGTTTGTGCTGTTAGGTGGAGTTATTTATAGAAACATAAATTATTTTGTATATTTCAAATTGTTGCAATAAGGGAGTTGATGAACCATGATCCTATGTAACATCGATAAACAAAATCCAATCTTATGTTCTTAACCAACACAATGCCTCCGAGAGCTCGAGGAAGCTTAGAATCCGCAATGGTAGTGAAGCTGAGTTTAGAAGAGTGCGGTGGAAGTAGGAATGATTTCAACACCTAATAAGGGAGTTGATGGACCATGATCCTTTAGAAAATGCAGCAGTAAGTGATTTCTTGAACTGTTGCAGAAAATATGCAATGATAAACCTGATGCATAGACGAAGAGCGAAGTGTCTGACTTTGAATTTTTATATAAATAGTTGGCGAGGAAGTCACATAGATCTGAAAGCAGGACCGGCACGGGGCCAGTTAAGACCATACAAGACTTTTTTTGGTTTTCAAAACTAACGAGGAAATGATGGATGGATGAAACAGGTTGGCTGAGACACATACATGCCCTCCTGATTTACTTTAAATCAACAAGGCTGCTAAATTTACAGCTACAATATGATAGTAGCATCAATCTTGCTCATAAAAAATAAACATATTCATTCAAATGAAGTGGTTTTGATTATTATTATTATTATTATTACAAGGGATGAAGAAAAGATCCTACCAATCTTAAAACCACAAATGGCTAAAGTAAAAAGAAATGTCAAAATGACGTCTGAATGCAGTCTTGATTATAAGGTTTTGAATCAGAACTTCCTAAACCAAATTATAAAACACCACAACAAGTAATTAAAAAAACCAGAAAAGCCAGTCAACTTAGAGAAAGGAATCCACATTTTCCTTGATTTGTGCTGGATGAGGAGGAAATGTTTTATTTTGAATTGAAGCACCATAGAAGGAAAAAAGAACAAAATACGACATCTTTGAGTTGTATCATGGAGAACCCGAATTTCTGTCAACATTAACATAAGAAATAATTGAGTCAGTTATCTCATACAGTTGTCAATTTAATTAATCATGTTAGATGGACCGTCGCTATAAAACTGGATGCCAATCTGAAACTGCTTTATATGATAGCACATCAAAGTTTAAATCAACAAAATAAAAATAAAGTTATTTCACAAAATAAAGTTAGTGGTTACGTTAGTCTCTAGAATTTGAATCATGTACCTTCCTTTTAAAACTCTTTCCATAGTGATTGAAATATTATATGATTCAAATGTACATCAAGAAAGAAAGTGAGAGATGTGATGAGCAACGTCAATGTGATAGAAATTAGATAAAGTTCAAGCATATTAAAGATAAATAAGAGAAGAATTGCTTGATGAGAGGAAAGGTACCTTCTTATTTTGAAGCTTGCAGATACCATAGCATTCTCAATTGCTCAGGACTCCTTGGAGGATGAGTTTATAGTTCGAATCTCATAATCATAGTATTTTGGGCCAACCCAATGACGAAAGAAAACAAGAGGAACATGCTTGATAATCCAATAGTTGTGTCCTTTGTCTGATTCAATGCTGTTAACAAATTCATCTGGCATATCAGATAAGTCAATGACTTTGAGCTTATCCAAGTGTTTGATGCCAGAGGGTACCTCCTTCAGTTGGAGAATCTTTTCCAATCTTATATGCTCGAGAGAAATCAAAGCTCCTTTCTCTATACGGATCAAATTTACTCTATTCACGTGACTGAGAATCAGTACTTTCAATTTTTGAAATCCTCCATTTTGAAAATGCAAAATTTCACCATCGTAGGCATTGTCCCACACAGATAGCTTCAGTAAATTTGGCAAGTTTTTCAGTGACTGCATTGGATCATCTTTCAGCTTGGATAAAGCCAGCTTTATCTCAACAAGACCCTCAAGTTTGGAAATCCAATCCGGCAACTTCTGTAGTCTAGCTTTCAAATGAAGCCGCCTAAGTTTTGGTGGGGTTGACGCAAAGTTTAAGTCAATAATTTCATCCTCCCCTATTGCAGTGATATTAAGTGATTCAAGGTGTTGCATCTTTTCTACTGCAGCACTTATGGCATTCCCATGTTCTCTTCTTACATGCCTCAAACCTAACTTCCTTAACTGCCTTAACATTTTCATCTCTTCGATAAGGTCTACTCCCCCATGATCTACCTCCACATAACAAACTTTTTGAAGGGAAGTCAAGGTTTTAATACCTTTAACCATCCGCACGCCAGTTGTAAAGCCCAAAACAGAATACTTTGCATCATAGTTACGATGGAAAGCAAGAAGGTGTCGTAGCTTTGTCAGCTTGTTTATTTCACTTGGCATCTCATGAACATGTGTTTCTCTTAAGTCCAATGTCTCTAAGTTCTGTAGTTCACCAATAGATTTCGGAAGAACCTGTACTTTTGTATTCCTTAGGTTTAAGTACCGTAAGTGAAAAAGATTCCCAAAATTATTAGGAATATAACTGAAAGATGTACCTTGAATGTCAAGTACCTTCAAAATCCTAGACTCTGAACATAATTTACCGATAAAAGGCTCCAGCACTCCACCTTTTTCAAAAACATGAATAGCACGAAAATGAGAATTGTTTATTCTCTTCAACACATTCTTGGAATTAGAAGCAACTGATAAGCGTCTAGTTATTCCAACTGCAACTGATTCACCTTCATGCACAAAATGACAGAAACTTAAATTCTTCATTTTTCTAATGATCACTTCCCGCAATAAATCATGGACTTGACATGTTTTAACTTTCCCTTCAAATCCAACATTTGAGACCTGAATCAGACTTCTGTGAATCAATTCTGACAAGTACTCCTCTGCAACTTGCTCTGGAGTTCTTCTCTCATCAGATTTAACAAACCCTTCTGCTATCCATTGTCGAGTTAATCTCTTATGATTAATAGAGTAGTCCTCTGGATATATACCAAAATACAAAATGCATGGTTTCAAATAATATGGCAGGCTATCATAACTGAGAGATAAAATCTTTGTTAGACTAGTTAAATGGGTATTACGTCCCAATTCCAGTTTCAGATTTTGACTCACGTTTTGCCATTCAATCATGGTTTTAGATTTAGATGAAAGTAGACCACCAATGGCTACAATTGCCAGAGGTAGCTGCCTGCACTTTTGGACAATTTCTTTTGACACAGCCTCAAGCTCTGGTGGACAATACCCACCAAGTTCAAATCTAAATACTTTCTTACAGAAGAGTTCCCATGCTTTGTTTGGAGGCAAAAGTTGCAGGTTGTGAGTATGAGTTAAAAAGGATTTCTTGAAAAAATCTGCAACATGCATCATTCTAGTGGTTATTATGACCCTACTACCTTTTTTGTTATTTGGCATGGCAAATTCAACCTGGTCGGAAAAATCTTCTTGCCATACATCATCAAAGAATATCAAATACCTCTTATGCTGTAGGTATTTCCTTACCTCTATAACCAGTGACATGTCATCCATTTTGTGTAACATCTTTAGAAGAGGTTCTTCAGTTTCCTGGCAAAGTTGTTCCATAATTTTTATCAGTAACCCTCTCACAGTGTATGATTGAGAAACTGTGATGCAAGCACGACAATCAAAGCGTGCAGTCACCTTTTGGCTGTCAAAAACTTGCTTGGCAAGAGTGGTTTTTCCTAGACCCCCCATTCCTACCACTGATATCACTGTGCGCCCAGCTTCACCCTCCAATAACCAACCAACTAGTTCTTCTTTTGGGCCTTCAAATCCTACAATTTCTGTTTCTTCAATGAAAAGGGAAGACAGTCGAGGGTCGTGCCATCTTCCATTTTCTGCCTCTCCAGGACTGCTGTTGCTGCTGCTTGAGGATCCTTGTTCATGTGAAATTTGAAAGTTATACCTCTGACTTCTTTCCTTGATTCCAAAAATTGACAACTTAATATCCTGAATCTCTGATGCAATTTTATGACGGGAAGTCAAAGTTTTGATTAATCTTGGAGTCATGCATAAAGATCTGCATCCAGGAGGATTGGCCCTATGGATCAACCGAAGGTATTCATCAATGATATCTTCAATGCGAAATGATGCTTCTCTCAGCTGCTTCACCCAAGTTCTTATTCCATCGTTGGTGTCTGCTTCATCCGCAGCCCTTCTGTCTGCATCTTTGAGGAAGACTTGAATGCTCTCAAGTTCATCTTTGATGTCTGAAAAGTCTCTGTGTACGCCTCTCAGAAGATTTGTTTCTTCTTTTAGGAATAGGAACACTTCCCCCAGGGCAAACAGTACTGCAGTTTCTGCCATTTAACTCTCATATCATTCTAGTGTGGTATTTTTCCTCTCTCTTTTTTTATTTTTCTCTGGGTACAGCAACTTTGAATGGTGGTAAGGAAAACTAAGCCTTAAAAGTCAAAGGAAAAGGAATGTCATTGTTTTTTTGTTAATAGTCTATAGTAATGTGATGTAACGTGCTTAGATTTATTAATTTGGTGTACAGCAACTTTGAATGTTTTAGTCAACTGTGATGAAACTAAACATGCTTAAGAAATATGGCTTTGACTAGCACTCATCTGTCTTACAATTAGTTATTATTAATTTTTATTATCTTACAAGTGAGCGGTCATCTGGTCTTCTACCAACTTGCAAATTGACAGATAATTTATTGATTATTAATTTCTTGCAAACAAAGGAACCGAGCATGTTTGGTTCAAGATCATTTTTTTTTATTTTTTATAATAACTAGCGAATGTAAGCTTCTAAATAACCTTGTCAAGGGTAGGTAGGAGTGTTAGAATACAAATATTTCACGAGATATTGCATTGAAAAAGTAAAACGGCATTAATTTTGAGACAAATTTCTTTTGCTAAAATGACAATTATTTTGGAACAGAAGGAGTGTAACGCCCTATTTATTTATTTGATTATTTTGGTTGAGTTTAGAGTCTTTTATATGACTTATATGATTTATGTTGATAAGTGACATGTTGTTGTGTATTAATATTTTATTAAGTGGCTTTATATTA
>Ga0228710_1002624_pt1 | contig 28439 bp, 28 predicted proteins | sample MedpolnodulmetaG_FD_177995 | JGI IMG/M metagenome (GOLD analysis project Ga0228710, IMG submission 177995) | Root nodule microbial communities from Medicago polymorpha collected in Santa Monica, California, United States - pink nodules | ecosystem: Host-associated > Plants > Roots > Nodule... | reverse complement strand
ATATATGGTACGTTTGTTTCAGCTTTTAAAAATATAGATTTTGGTTAAAAGAATCTAGATTTTATTTAGAAATTTAAAAACAAAACTAATGATATTTCTGTTTGTTTACTACCATAAAAATCATTTTTTTTTTTATGATTTGAAGCTCTTACACTTAGTTCCTTGTATTTAGAAAAAAATAAATTTTGTAAAAGCAACTTGAAATAGCTTTTCATTTTGAACCTAAAAATGATTTTTTTAACAAAATGATTTTTTTTAAAAATCTAAAACGAACACTTCAAAAATTAAAAAAGTGATTTCTTAGTTTAAAAAATATTTTTTAAAAAAAAATCCAAAACAAACGGCCCATAGAGAGATTTAGGAGTTTGAAATGGAACTGAAGGAAAAAAATTTAAAGATCAAAAGAGGAAAGAAAAACAGAATATACGTAAAGGGTAAAATGTTATTTGGCAATGAAGTAATTAAGTTACTAGATCTAATGATTAGTTTTTAATAACTAATCGATAATAAATCTGAATAATTCTTTTTTTCGAAAGATAAAAAAATGAAATCAATTAATCTATAACATTCAATGGTCTCTGTGTATGGCAAAGGCAACAATTGTAAAAATATACCTATGTTAAATAAAACTAGAAAAAAAAGTACCACAATAATAAAACGAGCTGAACAAATTTCATAATTTTTTGTGTTAAAACTAAATGTAGAAAAATTTTGTTAGTAAAGGAATGCTACAAAGGTCCAATTTCTTCAACGATCAAACTCTTAGGTCCAATTGTTTTACCATCTGAACCCAATTCATTATTGCTCTTCTATGTTATTTATTTAAATTACAATAGCTTTCAACAATAATTTAATAAAACAAGTTTGTGAATTGCATGGGTGGACGTCTAGTTTGTAAATATATGTAAGTATATTAATATCCACTAATACTCGTTTAGCAGAGACTAACCGCTCGAGCTTTGTGAGATCTAAATGGACGAAAAAAATTTCAAAGAGTTTTTATGTTACTGCATGTCCAAAGTTGAATTCGAACCTATAACATTGGTTAAGCTAGAAGAGACTAATTTCATCTCATCTAAGCGCTCTGGATTTTTTATACTTATTAGCGAAAAGACGGGCACTCCGCTCTTTTTGTTGCGCTAACGTTTGAAAATTATGAACGATGTTTTTTTATGAAATTTTAATTTTGATTAAAAGTAAAAATATAAATGTTTTTTACTTTAAGATTAAATCAAACTAACCATGATTATTTGTTTCAATGGAACAAACAATATAACCAAAAAAAATACAATCTAAATTCTTATTTTTTTAATGACACCAACAACAATATTTATCATAGAAAAAGTCTTTGTTTAAGGGTATAATTAGAATAATGAAAAGTAAGTATATATACACTCATCTAGTTTGTTACATTTTTTAAATAATAGAGGAAAAAACTAGAAATTTATGTTTGTTACGCTTTCATTTTAATATTTAAATTCATTCTTATCTATTTGTTACATATATTGTTTGTATTGAAAATTGAGGGCATTTTCGGAATGAAAAAATCAGCCCATAAGAGCTGAAAGAGTTGTTTTCTTCATATATGGTATAGATTTTCTCCTACCTTTTAAAAAAAATATTTTTTGAAAAGTTAGTGTTAATATCTTGTCATTTGAATTTATTTTTAGATTTTTTTTTGTATATCCTTCTTTTAAAAAGAAGCTATAACAAACTGATACAATGTTCTTTAAAAATATTTTTTTCCAAAAGTTATTACAAGCGGCTTCGTAGAGCATGTTTATTATTTATTGTTTAAAAAAAATGAGCATGTTTATTACAAATTAGAATAAAAATGATTTTGACATTCAATAATTTAAATATCTTTCTAGATTTTATATATAAAAAAAAAATTAGAACCTATCCTATGTTTGTGTATCCTAATAAAATAATTTAGTTTGTTTAATACAACTATATAAAAAAGATATTTTTTTTATAAAAAAATCACTTCAATTTTTGATGGTAATTTTCTCTCTGTTCAATATAGGATGATTGGTAGGGGTGTTCAAAACCGAACTAATCTAAAAGAAAAACCTCAAACCGAACCAATTCAAACCAAAACCGTAAAAAACCGCATTTGGTTTGGATGTATTTGAATCATTTTGTTACTCAACCGCATGGTTTGGTTTGGTTTGCGGTTTTGATTTTACCAACCAAACCAAACAGCAATATAAGAAAAAACACTAATTAAATATATATCATCTAGAGCAATACTCATAGAAATTCAATGAAAACTTTAATAAAATGACATATTTTTTTCTCTTGTTAAATTTCTTCTTTGTTTTTTCTATCAAAAATGTATTTATGTTCTACTTGAACTCTTAGAGAATGATTAAAATTTTAGTCTTTTGTATTTCTTAGAAAATAAGATTAATTTTTGTGCACGTTTTAATTTGGTATATGTAGTTGGGAACAATGTTGGATAAAATCCTTTATTATAAAAGCTAGACTTGTCAAGTTAGCATTTAGCCCTAAACACTCCAAGTTTTCCCTCCCTTGCCAGCATTTAATGCGATCATATCTCCTAACTAACCATTAAACATTCAAGCATTTATCATGACCTTTGATATACCTTTATGCAATGAATATGAGATTCAAACTGCCGAATCATTATTCTCTATGATCACACATAACTATGATTCAAACTCTCCATTCCACTCTATATATACACGTGCGTTGACACCCTCCTTTATTTGCAGTTTACATACAGCTATAATGAATTCTATCAACGTATATCAAGCCTCTAATGGTGATAAAAAGCCATTTGCATGATAATTTCTAATGTGTTCAGTACTACTATGCGAGTAGCAAATGCTGACACACTAATGAAAGAGTGCAAAGTAGATTTAAATTGTCAGTTTATTATGACATTAATTCTTATGACCAAATTCTTATTCTCTTATGTTTACTTATGAGATGTAGAATGAGTATTAATACAATTAATAAACGTGATGGAATGACAGCGTCACAATTAATAGGAGACAATCAAAATTATTAGCATTAAGATCAAAAGGTTAGACTTCTAAACGGTGCATCTGATATGGATATAGAAGAAAGAAGAGTGTTCTCCCTATCAAATGTTGTTTTCTATGAAATATTTCGTAACGTATGATGATGAATGTAAAACGTTAACAATAACTAGACTATGACCTTATCAATTTGTTATCATTATTTTAAATTATCCATATTTATTCTTTATCATGCTACTTTTATCGATTACTATACATTCATTATGCTATAACTTATTCGTTTATATTTCACTTGGTAAGACCCGTGCGATAACACGGGTCAAAAGTCTAGTTAAAATTGTAATGTTTGATGAAATTTAAAACATTACTGAGAATATGTTGTGTTTCAGCTTTTTAATTTGATTTCAACGTTGAAAACAAAAAAAAAATTATTGTCTAAAAAACCGCACCTACCGATCTAATCCAAACCGCGTTGGTTTGATTCATATTTTATTTTAAAAGTCAAGCTAACCAAACCAAACCAAACTGCATACTTATTTATCTGTCGGTTTAGATGACTTTTATCCTCAAAACTAAACCAAACCGCATCACGAATACCCTAATTTTTTGTTACAAAAGATTTAAAAATATGCTAAGATATCAAATAATTAAGATGTGACAAAATTGTAACAAACTAAAAAAACCATATTTAGATACTAAGCTATCAAATATATAGATATTTGTGACTTTCAAATGTAACAAACTAAACAAATTATATTTATATTTTTCAATGACAACAACAATATAACAAATATAACAAAAATTCTTAATCTTTTGTAATAACACAGTGGATATTTATTTAAGAAAAGCCCTAAACCCTCTTTCAAACACCCCGATTCCTTTGCTTTCTCAACTTAAGAGCTATGGCCGAAACAACATTACTCGGTGACGCTTTTCTCACCGCAACCGTTGAAGACTTACTACACAAACTCGCTTCATCAGATTTCATCGATTACATCAAATACAGCAACTTAAATCTCTTGAAACTCACCGTTTTGGAGACAAAGCTTCTCACTCTTCGCCCAGTTCTTCACGATGCTCAACAGAAACAGTTATTCAATCCCAAAATCAAGCAATGGGCAGACGAATTGTACGATACAATCTCTACTGCGGAGGATTTGTTCGATGTAATCGGTTATGATTCGCTTCGATGTAAGGTAGAGAATACACAACCTGGAAATGATTCTATGTTCAATTTTCAAATTAGTATGATTTGTCAAATGCTTCAAGGTTTTGTTCAACAAATAGTTGTTCTTGGTTTGCGATGTTTGCTATGTGTAAGTGATAGTTTTTCTCCGTCAAATTCAGTGGTAAATGAATCTGTTATAGTTGGTAGAAGGGATGATAAAGAGAAATTGATGAACATGTTAATGTCTGAGAGCGTTAATATCTATAACGAGTTAGGTGTGATTGCTGTTTTAGGTGTTGGAGGTGTTGGTAAATCAACGCTTGTTAGACTTGTTTACAATGATAGGAAAGTTGATGAGTATTTTGATTTGAAAGTTTGGGTTCGTGTGTTGGAGGATTTTGATGTACTTAAAGTAACCAAAGCACTATATAATTCCGTTTCGACAGGAACTTACGTTGGCAAAGATCTGAATCATCTTCGAGGTCGTTTTAAGGAAGAGTTAAAGTCTAGAAGGTTTTCGTTTGTGTTGGATGACGTATGGAACGACAGTTATCGTGATTGGAACAATTTGATTACTCCGTTGTTTAATGGAAATTGTGGAAGTAAGGTGATCATCACAACACGTAGTGAACAAGTCGCAGAGGTTGCACATACATTTCCTATTCTCAAATTAGAACCTCTATCAGATGAAGATTGTTGGTCTTTACTCTCTAAGCATGCATTTGGAAGGGGTGGCGATAAATCCTCAAACCTAGAAGCGATTGGCTTGAAGATTGCAAGAAAGTGTGGTAGATTGCCAATAGCTGCTAAAACACTTGGAGGGCTTTTGAGTTCAAAGGTAGATGCGAATGTGTGGACTGCAATCTTGAATAGCGACATATGGAACATACCAAATGATAATATTATGCCTTCTTTGCTTTTGACATATCAACATCTTCCTTCTCATTTGAAAAGATGTTTTGCCTATTGCTCGATTTTTCCAAAGGGCTATCCCTTTAATAGGAAGAAATTGATTTTGTTGTGGATGGCAGAAGGCTTCCTTGAACATTCTATGGTTGGAAAAGCAGTAGAGGAGGTTGGTGATGACTACTTCAACGAATTGTTATCAAGATCCTTACTTGAACAATCAAATGATGATGCTGTTAAAGAAAAGTTTGTTATGCACGACGTTGTCAATGATCTAGCAACAATTGTATCTGAGAAAAGTTGTTGCAGGTTTGGATCTGGTGGTAGAATCTCTAAAGATGTTCACCATGTTTCTTACAATCAAGAGGAGTATGACATTTTCAATACGTTTGAGACATTGTTCAATTTCAAATGCTTGCGAAGTTTCCTACCCATTGGTTCTAGGTGGCAAGAATCTTACTTATCACGTAGAGTGATTGATTATTTGATACCTTCAATTAAAAGGTTGCGTGTGTTATCCCTATCAAATTATAACATCACTGTGCTACCAAATTCAATTAATAAGTTGGTGCAATTGCGATATTTGAATCTCTCCCACACTGAAATCAAATGCTTGCCAGATACAACATGTGACCTTTACTATTTGCAAGCTTTAATTTTATCAGGGTGCTGGAAACTCATTGAATTGCCGATACATGTTGGAAAGTTAACAAATTTGCGTCACCTAGATATTAGCTATACAAAGATAAAGGAGATGCCAATGCAAATTGTCAGACTAGAAAATCTTCAAACACTAACTGTTTTTCTAGTGGGCTAGCAAGAAGTTGGGTTAAGTATCAGAGAGCTTGGGAAGTTTCCTAATCTACGGGGAAAACTTTGCATCAAGAACCTACATGATGCCATTGATGTGAGTGAGGCGTGTGATGCCAACTTAAAGGGCAAAGTACACCTTGAGGAGTTAGAAGTATACTGGAATCAACAAACTGAAGAATTGCCAACAAATGAAGTTATTCTTAATGAGTTACAACCATCAATAAACTTGAAGAAATTGAGCATTGAATTCTATGGTGGGATAAGCTTTCCAAGTTGGTTGGGAGATTGTTCGTTTTCTAACATGGTGTACCTTTCCATTAAATCTTGTGAGTATTGCATAACACTTCCTCCACTAGGACAACTACCTTTTCTCAAAGAGTTGGAGATCGATGGTATGAGTAGAGTGGAAACAATTGGCCCGGAGTTCTATGGCATGACAGGGGGAGTTACTAATTCCCCGTTCCAACCATTTCCATCTCTTGAGAAGCTAGAATTTAATAGTATGCCTAGTTGGAGGGAATGGATTTCCTTCAGAGGCAGCAAGTTTCCTTTTCCTCGTCTTAAAACTCTGATGCTTAGGGACTGTACTGAACTGAGGGGACATTTGCCTAGTCATCTTCCTTCCATTGAGAAAATTACAATGCTTTGGTGTAATCATTTGCCGGCTACACTATCTACTTTGCATTGGCTTTCCTCAGTTAAATCTTTAGATTTGATGTGTCGAGGTTCCCCTGAATTATCGTTGCTTGGAAATGATTCTCCATGTCATCTGCAGGTTGCAACAATATTTGGCTTTAACAAACTACTATCTCTTCCTAACATGTTTATGAGCTCCACTTGTCTTCAACACTTGGATCTCATTTATATTTCCTCTCTCACTGCATTTCCAGCAAATGGTCTTCCCACTTCGTTGCAGTCACTTCGTATAGATGAGTGTCAAAATTTAGCATTCTTGCCTCTTGAAACATGGAGCAATTACACATCACTTGTGAATTTAGAGTTAAAAAATTGTTGTGATTCACTTACCTCCTTTCAACTGAATGGTTTTCCTGTGCTCCAAAGTCTTTCCATTGAAGGCTGTAGCAGTCTTAAGTCCATTTTTATTTCAGAAAATGGCTCCCTCTGCCTGTCAACTCTCCAATCACTCAAGGTTAGTAACTGTGAATCCCTTAGATCACTGCCACAGCGGATGGACACTCTCATTTTTCTTTTTAGCTTGACTCTAGACAAGTTATCGTTGTGTTGCAAAGTAGCTTGTCTCCCTCCCAAATTACAATTTATGCATATTGAATCCCTGGGGTTAGCTACACCTGTGACTGAATGGGGTTTCCAAAGCCTTTATTTCTTGTCTGATTTACATATTGGAGGTGATAATATTTTTACCACCTTGCTGAAAAAGAAATTGCTGCCCCCTTTACTTGTGTCTTTGACAATAACTAATCTCACTGAAATGATGCGGTTAAAAGGAAATGGGCTTCAACACATCTCCACTATGAAAAATCTCTCATTTAAATGTTGTTCAAGGCTTGAGACCTGTAAAGACTTTTTTCCTTCTTTTCTGAAATCACTTGTCTTTGTAAATTGTCCAAAACTTATGTCCTTGCCGGATATGTTTCCTTCCTCTTTGGAAACACTTGAATTTGACGATTGTCCAAGACTTGGGTTACTGCCAAGGTCTGGGTTTCCTTCCTCTCTTAAGTTACTCAGCATTAGCCACTGTCCGCTGTTAAAATCAAGGTATGCCACTAAGAGAAATGATCATTTGTCCAAGATCTCTCACATCCCTGTCATAAAAATAAATGGTGAAGTGACAATATGAGCCATGGGAAAGGAAAGGAAGAATCTCACTTCCATTTCAGGTATGTTTTTCTTTTATGTCATCGTCCAAGAAGGATTCAAAATTTTAAGAAATAGTCAAGTTTCATTGTTATTTATGAGGTAGACCATGTTTACATATAATTTACACACTTAATAAAATACGAGTGTTGGCCATTACTTGGGATTTTCAAATCATCTGACGGGTCCAAGATTTTTTTTGACATTCTAAACACAACCAATAATCAATCTTTGGATAAGTTAATGATATTATGAGTTAAACTCTGATTAGTGGGACCATTCTTTTGTTCCTAAGAGTAAACTTCAAAAGTTTAGTGACACGGACAATTTATCTTGTGTTGTCTGCAATTTTGTTTTATAAAACCTAGTTATTGCATCAATTTTGCAGAAGAAACCAGGTTTGGAATCGCATCTCTTTCATTAACCTGAGCTGTTTTAATTTGTTTACTTCAGGTGGGAAAATATCGTTGATCCTAAAAGTATTACCGAGCTACTTTATCAAATCTATGTAGATCATTCAACAAATGTAGACAGTGTTTTATCACGCATAATCAGACCTGCAAGGCATCCTGATGTCGCAGCATCATTTGCTTTAATTATGTTTAGTTCTCAAGAAAAATTATCGTTCAACAGATTTTTGTCAGGTTAAAAGATACAATCAGACCGCTTTCTGGTATTTTCATATGCATGATGAAGTTAAGGATTTACTGGATGCTTTAATTTTAGACATTGATCAAAAAATGTTCCAATCTTGCAATGTGAAGCCAGTTTGGGGAATCTATGTTAATAGTGAGGTGGCGTCTAATCGTCTATTATAATTGCTAAAGCAGGAAAGTAATTTGTTTCTGTAAATGTACGAATTCAGACTATGAACATGAGTTATAACAAGACAGACTTGTGTATTTCTTTCTTTGTTAAAATCATTTGATGGGTCTGCAGGACTCTGTTCCGCAATTTTCAACAAATAAATGAAAGCTAAAAATAGAAGTAGAACAAGCTAAAAGTAGAAACAAATCATTTGATACTATATTTTGTAGTATGGTATCTTTTAAAGTAAGGGTGGCTGCAAGTACTTTGATATCCTCTGAAGTATGTCTTATGAAAAAGGATTTAACATGTAGTAATTCGGGATTTTTCGAAGATTGGTATCTTTTAAAGTAGGGTGGTAATGAGTACTTCAGTATCTTTTGAAGTATGTCTTCTGAACAATTTGATATTGTAATGCCTTAATATTTTGAAGTATGCATGCATCAAGTGAGTGCTGAGTAGTGAGAGGAAATATGGTTGTGCAATTTATTCCTGTAAATCTGTGATAATTGAGAAGGAATTGTGCAATTTATTCCTGTGAATCTGTGATAATTGAGTTCAAAATTAAATTAGCAAAAGGATAAAAAAAAAATACATTTCAGTTCAAAATTTTGGTTTTGATTCGGTTCGGTTAATAGGCAAGCAAACGGTTAACCGAACCATAACTTTGGTTCAGTTCGGCTAGTTCCAAACCTTAAAGGTTCGGTTCGGTTATTCTGAACCATTTCAACACTTCGGTTCCGTTCGGTTCCGTTCGGTTCCGTTCGGTTAATATGGTTAACCGAACCATGCCCACCCGTAATAGAAGAGTCTACATTGATTATTGGTTCAAAGCAATGTCAACTTACTTGAGTAAAATATATCCATCCGTAGGTAATATCTTCAATGTCTATTTATGTAACATGCCCTCTTTATAAGATTTGATATTCACCGCTAATTCAATTATGGTACACTTTTAAACTAGCTTATGCTGCAACTATTATTCCAAGAATCACATGCTGAAATTATGGTTAGATTCAAACTTTTTCTAGAATACTTAAGTTTGTATCAACTAAGGTGTTAATTATGATTATTTGGGCTTGAATGCTGAATTAATCACTAATGCTGACTTAAAACTAAGTATAAGTATGGCTTGCATGGATAGTAATCAGATATTGTATACATTTAAATGGATAAAGTAAATACAATTTCTGAAATTTGTCTGCATGGACACCACTTTATCTATGCCAGCACGAATGAAAATAATCTATTTTAGTTTTTTTTTTTTTTTTTTTTGAAGAATCCTAGTTGATTATTAAATGAGTTTCATTTTTAAAAATCATATTGTTGATCCTAGTAGAGATTAAACTTATAATATTGGTGAATGTTGCAGTGTTCATTTTCATTTTCATTATTTTGTTGTTAACAGGGTTGTGATTGGTAAGGCAAGGAAAGTGCATACACATATTCGGTTCATCTTTTCATTTCTCAGAACCTTAAGTCCCTGATTGATTAAATCTGGAAGCATTCAATATAAAGATAAAAAGGAGACATTGTTTGCAAAGGCAATATGGTTTCAGACTGCAAAAGTCAGAATCAAGAAAGTGCCCTTTTCTGTTATTCATTTTCCAGCAACTAGAAAAATCTATGTTCCTCTCCATAGACAAGGTATATGTCTCATGGTAGAATGTTGTTTCCTTTTTGTTAATACATTTTTTGAAGGAAGTTTAAATTGGACACTTGATCCACATTCTTCTGATGTCTACTGCTCCATATTGTAAAAGCATTTTTTTGATGTCTTCATCTTATAATAAACGATCAAATACCTTTTCTATTATACAATTCTTCAAAGTTTATTTTATTGTAAATGCTTCTACCTTATGTTTGTCTTGTAATCTTGTCTATTTATTCTTATCTTCTTTGGCATTTGAATGTATTTGGTCAAAGTTTTAAAACCATAGAACTTAAATGTCCATTTTTTTTTGGAAACTCGGTATCCGGCCCAAAGACCCACTAATCTAGATCACCAATCCCACTGTCCATTAGTGTCTCATAGGTTTGAACCTTTGAACTCATGATTTGTAGTACTCTGTCAGTTCACCACTTGTGCTAGCCTGTTGGGATATACTCTACTGATTCATCCATGCAATGCACAGGTTAGTTCTTGACTTCTTGGTTTACAAAAACAAGATGCATGATTGATAGCTCCCGTTAGATTGTATAATGTCATTGACAAATAAGAAAAGAAAAGAAAAGAATGTATAATATCAGAGTTGGAGAAGTGAACGATTGAATCACATGAATATGTTAGGCTTTTCACATATGCATAAACTAGTTCTTAATTATTAGACAGGATTACAGTTTTAGTCCTTTAACTTAATTTCAATTTCAGGTAACAGTTTAGTCTTTTATCTTTTTTTTTCCCTCAATTTAATCCTTTATCTTTTTAAATGTCAACATTTTTGTCCTTTTTTTATCTAAAAACTCCAAAAACCTATAAAGTTCATCAAAGAACCCAGAATCGCATAAAAAATCTCATATCTTCATATTAAAAACTTCATAAACTCATATTTCATTATTTTGCTTCTCTCCTTTTCTCTATCATACAAAGCCACAACTAATTTTTCCGCTTTATTCTTCTATCCCTCCTCTTCTTCCACCCTAAAATCTCCACAAATAAAAAAAAGTTTTCAAATCTAAGAGGGAAAACCGGGTATTGAAATGGAAAAGCTTCATTATTCTTCCACCCTGAATGATGTAACAGCAAGAAGCACATAAATTAATGTTTAAACTCAGATCTATAATTTTCTTTAATGTATTTCAAAGTTAGATGTAGATTTGATGTGATGCTCTAAATAACTTTGATTTAAGTTCTTCATTTGAAAAATATGAGTAGATTTTTGGGTGTGAAAGAAAACATAGGATAAGTGTTTTGATGGTGTTTGGATGTGTGGATGAAGAGTATTTTGTACAGGAGGATTTTTTGGGGTGACGAAAATAGTGGAAGAGATAAGTGGTGGGTGGGTGAGTTCAAGAAATGGAAGTATGGGAATACCAGGATGTAAATGGGAGAGAAGATAATGGTTAAGCACACATCACCAATAATGAATTGCCTTCTTTTAATTTCTCTTAAAAAAAAGGGCAACCAGGTGCACTAAACTCCTGCATATGCAGGGTCCGGAAAGGGGTCCCACCATTTGGTGTATTGTACGCAGTCTTACCCTGTATTTTTACACAAGAGGCTGTTTACAGGACTTGAATCCGTGACCTTCCAGTTTTCATGAGCATCTGGGTTTTTTCATGAGTTCTTGGGTTCTTTGATGAATGTTATGAGTTTTAGATGAAAAAGGATAAAAGTTTTTTTGAACAAGGGAAAATGGAATTATGTAACTAAAACAGAGCAGTCCTAAGAGCACAAGGTGTGCCTTAGAGACTACTGCAGAAACCAAGAGTTACAAACGATTACAAACAGAGCACAGCAAAACAACATTAGCCTATACCCAAACAAACAAGAGGGTTAGACCACCACTGCTGTGTACCATGAACAAAGGTAGCTTTTTTAGCTTTCAGCCAACCTAAAGACAACATCTTAACCTTGTCTAATAATCCGGGAATGGGAGTTATAACATCATTAAACAGGCGATTGTTTCGTTCATTCCAAACAACCCAGGCAGGCAAAAGCCATAATAGTTGCATAAAAGAATGTCTAGCATTACCACCACCTGTCAAATGAATAAACTGCAAAAAATGGTTGGAAATATTATCAGTGTCCACCCCATAGCAGCCAATCCAGTCGCGTACCATATGCCAAAGCGAACCAAAAGTATTACACAGTAAAAAAAGGTCTTGTTCCGTTTCAGGATGTCCGCAACCAGCAACACACAAGGACATGTCAGCCGCCAACATCCGTCTAGCAATCAAATTTGTCTTTGTTGGTAAACGATCACGGATGAGCCTCCACGCAAAAACTGAAACCTTCAAGGGAACCTAATTGTGCCACACCAAATTCAAAGTAGCATCCTCTCCATGAGGTTCCTGAGAGGTTAACAAATCATATGCACCACGAACTGTGTAGCCACCAGACGGATCCAGAAGCCACACCCATCTGTCTGAAACATTAGGAAACAAGGAAACATCAAGAAGTAAAGCCCTACACTTCGTTAACATCTCCTCCCCCCACTGCCACAACCTGCACCTCCACCTCCACAAAACCCCCCACTGCTCCGAATCAATAGAGAACAAGTTTGCCACGGACAAGGACTTATTCTCAGTTAAATCAAATAACCGACAAAAACGCTCACAGAGAGGAACCTCCCTTATCCACCTATCATACAAAAACGACGTTTCAGTCCCATCACCTATCCTCCTCAACACGTGGCCATCAAACCAGCTAGAACTACCATCACCATCCCTTTCACTAATGCGACTCACCTCCCTCCACCAACAAGAAACACTCCGGCTCCCCACCTCCAACCTGCCACCTAATTCGCCATACCTGGCAACTAAACCCTATACCACAAACCACCTTTGTCCACCAACATCCGCCAACACCATTTGCCTAACAAAGCAGTATTAAACTCCTTCAATTGCCTCACCCCAAACCTGCATACTCCTCTTTTGAACAAACAGTTTTCCAACTTATCCAAGTAATATTTCTATTATCCTCACCCCAAAAAAAATTTATTCAATAAAGATTCAATGGAAGAGATTATACCTGATGGAGCTTTGAAGAAAGAAAGTGCATAGACAGGCAGAGAAGTCAAGACAGATTTGAGAAGAACCAAGCGACCACCAAAAGAGAGAAACCGACTATTCCAATCTGACGGTCTAGATTTAATACGATTCACAATAGGTTCCCAGAAACACAATCTTTGAGGATTACCACCAATAGGCATACCCAGATACAAGAAAGGTACCTTTCCCACTTTACAACTCAGAACGAAGGCAGCCTCATTTAACCAAGAAGAAGCAATATTCACACCAACCAGCATACTCTTGTGAAAATTCACTTTCAAACCCGACATAGCCTCAAAAATAACAAGGGCCGCCCTCAAGGCACGAACATTAGCCCAACTTTTGGTTCCTAACAATAATGTATCATCAACAAATTGGAGGTGAGACACAACAACCAGATTGATGTTCCCAATGCTATAGCCATTGAATAACTGAGCCTCAACCAAGGATTTCATCGAAATATCAAGACCCTCCGCCATCAACAAGAAAAAAGAAGGAGACAAAGGGTCATCTTGCTGTAACCCCCGCTTCAGCGGGAACTCATATGTCGGACTTCCATTAACTAAAACCGACGATGTGGCTGTGCAGACACATTATCTGATCCATTTTCTCCATAGAACAGGAAAAGACATACGACCCATAACAGAGTCCAAGTAACCCCAATCCACCGAATCATATGCCTTTTCAAAGTCCACCTTAAACAGCATAAGATCTTTTTTAGATTTACAAGCTTCGTCAACAACTTCATTAGCAATCAGAATTCCGTCAAGAATTTGTCTATTTTTTACAAAAGTTGACCGAGACTCTGAAACAACAAAACCAATGATCCCCCACAATCTATTAACTAACAGCTTCGCCAAAATCTTATAAAGACTCCCTACCAGAGAGATAGGTCGAAAATTGTTGAGCTTCTGAGGGCTATCCACTTTTGGAATGAGAGCAATGAAAGCAGTATTGATACCTTTGGATAATTTCCCAATGCGGTGGAATTCAGACACAAAGCACATGATTTCATCCGTCATGTCATGCAAGAAATCCTTAATGAAACCAAAATGAATTCCATTATGACCTGGACTCTTGTTACTATCACAGTTCCATACAGCTTCCTTAACCTCCTCCAACGAAAAAGGCTTAATTAAGCTTGCCCCTTGTGACACAGACACAAACCGAAATTGCATGTTTTCGACACTTAGGCGCACGACATTGGTAGATTGAAATGCCCCGCAAAATGCGTAAAGACTGCATTACGAATAGGCTGCACACCCTCCACTACCACACCATCAACTATTATAGAACATAAGGCATTATGGCGACGCCTATAAGACATCATAGAGTGGAAAAACTTCGAGTTAGCATCACCATCACGCAACCATTGAACCTGAGACTGTTGCCAACAAATACTAGTATTAAGACGGGACAAAGAGTGGATATCAGTCGCAATACCATGTAACTCAACACATTCATCTTCAAACAACATCTAAGATTCTCCTTTCCCATCTAACACTGCCATCCGGTCCTTCAGAGCGTTTATCTTTCCTGGTAAATTTTGCGTATGAGTGACATGCCACTCCTAAAGAGCCAATTTGATCAATTTAAATTTTTCTTTTAACACATAACCACCTTAGAACTCACAAACTGATTATAACCCGGAATATCAGTCCAACACTTTAATAACCGGGACGGTCTAGGGCCCCAATTCTCCTCATCAACAGACAAGACCAAAGGGCAATGATCCGACAAACCTCTCAACTGGGCTATCTGTAAACAATTTAGCCATAACAGACACCATTCCTCCGATAGCAAAAACCGATCAAGCTGACTCATTGATTTACCATCCCTTTTGAACCAAGTATAATTACGACCTCCCAAAGGAAGATCAAACAAAAAATTGTCACCAATGAATGAATTGAAGTGAGAAAAATCCGAAGAAAAGTGTCCCACGTTCACAGATCGTCTTTGTTCCCTACACCGAACATCATTAAAGTCCCCACAAACACACACTTTCTTGCCCCTCAACTGCTGTAAATGCATGGATAAAGAGTCCCATAACAACTTTTTGGCTGCAACATCACATGGCGCATAAATATTAAACAGATAGAATTCCTCATTAGACTTGATAAAACGACCATGAATAATTAGCGTATGGTCACAACTAACAGAGGACCACATCTCCACTTCTGCGGTATCCCACACTGACAGTAGCCCCTTGTGAAGGACGAAAAGAAAAAGAGCATGACAGATCACCCCACAGAGAAGTAGCCAACCCAACATCACACAATTGCAATTTAGTTTCTTTTAAACACAAAATAAAAGGCCTCTTTTCCTGAACCATAGTACAAACCTCTTTCCTCTTTTCAACACCACCTAACCCCTAGACATTTCAAGAAATCAACTTCATTTCTAACACCCTCACTCCCACCAACACACACACCTGCACCTCCGACACCTAACAACCCCTCGCCGACCCCCCACCCTCATCAACCTTCTGGCTCTGCAGCTCAACCCTTCCTTTCCCCTTTCTTGATAACACGCCAAACATATTATGAGTATCCCCATTAAGGTGAACCCCAATAGCCTTACCAATCCCCCACACATCCTCCACCGCTACCTTCTCATTCCCATGACTACCCAATAATACCAGTCATTATTCACAGAACCAGACGAGGACAAACTATCTGATTTACCTTGCGAGACAACATCCACAACCTTCTTTAGCCTATCTGAACCTTGATGTTTCCGTACTTTTTTCTTTAAAATTTTCAAGACTGACGCACGATCTTTACAAGGTAGCCTTGCCACTTTTTTTAGACTAGGCACAGAGTGACGTAAAACACCATTCACTATCTTACGCTTCTTATCAATGGTGCCATCCTGGTTACAGAGGTCCCTAGGCCACACCACCCTCTTGACCTTCTTCCTGGATGACGAAATAACTCCCGCATCACTATGATGTTGATCACTTAACCACTCAAGGCTCCACGGTCCCGATTCTAAAGAACGCGCAGCCTGTGGTGGACAAGACGACCCACAGATTCTACGTCCCTTAGTCTTCAGACTCGGTTTCACTGTGTCAACAAAAACGGGAACCTGAGTGTCATTACCAAAATCACGAGTCTCACCAATATCAATAGGGTCCTCTCTGCTTAAACCAAAACAAGTAGTGCAATTTTCATATCCTCCATCTGGGTGTTGAACTTCAAACTCCGAAGTTTCCACAATGTGTGGAGAAACCTCTTCAATGTCACGATGTTGCTGCACCACAAATTCATCCTCTTTTTCAACAAATTTTTTACCAACTGTCTCGGATTCCTAAGGCATCTCGTTACCATCAACCACCAAATCATTCACAATTTTATTTACCAAAAAATCAGCATTATCACCAATATGATCAACGTCCCCCCCCATGTCATCATGATCAGAATGCGAAGACTGCGTTCCGTCATCACGTTCAAACAGACACACATCTTCACCAATATTAAAGCCCCACTCCTCAATGATTTTAATATCCACAACCACTCCATTAACAACAAGCTTTTCCACACAATTGACAACATCCAGAGAGGCCGTCACAATCAAAACGTGGGTATAATCAAACCTATCTTTGTCCATCGAACAACTATCAGTCCGTAAAAATCTAACACAATCAAGAACACAAAGTTTGAAAAAAGTTTCATTCCAGGCATGTCACGGAATACCATACAATCTCAGCCATGCACCCCTTTGAAACGACACCAAATTTTTATCCCATCTCCGTATATTAGAAAGAGAATGAGAAAAAAAATCCTTAGCACCTTCCAAAATTGGTGAAACATCCATACCTGAGGAGCTATGAATAGACACTCCGTCTGCACCCAAAGGAATCACATCTATGTCACTAAAACCATCGTCTTCAATTCTGCTCTGAATCACAGGAATAGCCTCACCATGAATCACTGTTGCCATATAACCACTACGTGCCCATTGAAGGTCTTCTCCTCGAGACTAGGGGTGGCAAAAATACCCCATGCCCACGGGTACCCGCGGGTAAAATCCGTCACGGGCACGGAGCGGGTAGCTAAATGGGTATCCATTGGTATAATAAACGGGTTTTTGACTACCCATAATTATATGGATATTGACATGGATTTGATTGTATCCATACCCACGGGTACCCATACCCGATAACAAATTAAGTACATTACTAAAATATCCTTATACATCTTATTAATAACCTAGTTTTAATTTTAATTCTTAATCAGTTCACCGTTTCATCTTTCCACTTCATTCACATTTCCCCAACAACCCTTGCCTTTTGTTTTCTTCAATTCCCATTGCAACCATCCTTCTTCTTTAAAACATAAGTCTTCGGCGGTTCATCCACCTCTCCCTCTTATCTACTCCCTTTTTTATTAAAAAAAGTTATTCTTTGTAAAAAAAATAAAAAAATTCATGGTACCAATGAATATCTATGGGTACCCGTATAGTGGGTACCCACTAGGGTATTGGGCGGACACGGGTATCATATTTATTCAATGGAACAGGCACGAATATCATACTATTTGTATCCATGGGTACCCATTGTCATCCCTACTCGAGACCTATACATCCGTAAAAGCTTTTGGGTTGAAGATTCTCAACAACACATCAAACCAAACAATTAATATTTCACATTGCAACAACACATTCAGATATCATAGAAACATATATCACCCAAAATTCAACAATTCAATAGATGTCATCGGTTAATCCAAAACATTTTTTCATTTTATCAAGTAGTCATTTACTCTACATCTGACATGCAAATTAAAATCAAACACGAACTAAATAATTTTTTAATTCTTATTTTATCATCACACATCAAATTATTACATCAAGAGGAAACACCGACATCCCAACTAGGTTGCCATCCCGAGAAACCTTCATCCTATACCGCCAAACTAAAATATTATTAAAAAAAGGGAGAAAAAGTATATACAAAGAGGGGGACTAAGCCAAAACCCTCAGAATCAAAATGCAAGAAATTAAAAACAACAACAGACTAGGAAAATTTGTAGTTAGCCAGACCACATCTATCCTGATAGAACTCAAAACTCAACTCAAACGGTTATGAGTCAAAAATAAATTCTTTAAAGTAACTCTAGTGTTGGAGTTACCGATACGTCGTACATTCCAGAAGAGTATATTCATTGGGCAGGTAGTGAAGCTTCATCGATGGAGCGGGTCCGTTAAGGAGGCTTCCCATCAAACTGGTGCTTTTTCAACATCTGTTTTTGCTTTTTGGTCATTACAGTAACAAATGGAGCCTCTGCTGATCGCTGATCATATCCTTTGTCCTCTTCCAAAGATCTAAATATTGTTGAATACGTGGGTTACTATGTTGCATGCCAGCCGCACGCGCATTCAAGGAGTTGTCAACTCCATCCTTGGCCGGACCTGGGGATGAACCAAGCACAACATGTTGCACCGTGGCCGGGAAATCTTCACCAAGTTGCGCAATAAAATTTTGAGATAGGTCCAAGGTAGCTACAACAATGTTTACACATCAATGTTTACACATTAGTTTAATTGTCTAGGCTACAACAATCGCAGTGAGCTTTGAATGAATCGTGGAAAATTCGGTTCTCCCATTCATCACAATTATTTTACACTCTGTTATGATTTCAACGACTGAGAATAACTGAAATTGAAGTTTAAGGGACACATGGCATGTGATCCACAATTGAAGGTGTTGAGGAGAGAAAAAGCAACATAAAAGCTGTTGCAAGAGGCGAGTCCAGTGCATGAGCTGAATTTAACAACATCGACGTAAAATTCGACAACTGATTTCAATGGTGGAATGATAGTTCTACCAGAGGATACGACACAAAAGCTAATCGACATGCCGGAATCATGTGTTGGTAGCAAATTCGATGTCAAAATTACTCCTGCAGACTCATTTCTTTCTGAGCATCTGGTCGTCGATTCCGCTGTTTTCCACCAACCGTATACCATCCTATTGTTTCTTTCCATTCCCAATTATCATTGTCTTTTATAATTGGATTTCCAATAATCAGCATTATGAGATTCTACAATGCCTTACATGTTTGATGTAATGACTCTTAGTGGTATTTGCTATTTTTTACTTATAAATGAGTCCTTACATTTCAAACAATTGGATCCGGGAACAAATAAGGCACCAGGGAGTGGTCTTCCTATCACAATTTTAATTGTTCGTTTGGACGACAAGACAATTATTGAGACTGTGGGTGAATGGATTCATGAGCCTTATGATCTTATCTATGTTTGCTTCTGTGAAAACTAGTATAAATGCCTTGCAATTCTCATATCACATTTCAATGGTATAGCTCTAAACATTCCAACATATTTTAGGCGTTTAATAGAGCTACTGTATGATGATGAATATCCTAATTATGTGGCACTTAAGTATGAAGCAACACTTTTAAAATCAACATTGAGTTCTTGTAAAGATGATTGCATGAGAAAGTGCTTGTGCCTTGTGCATTTCTGTGAAGGAAAAGGGAATTATATGTGGCTTTAAATTGAATTTTATTGTCCCTGCTCATTGCTTGATTTCCTTTGGTTTGCCTGCACAATTAAAAATTGATGGAGTTGCAACAATTGGCATGGTGGAATTTGTTCAGCAAGGAAGGGAGAGAAGTTCCTTAACTTTGAAGTGACTGATACACAAGAGTATGTGCTGGTTATTTGTCTTAATGGTACTCAATTATTGTTTATCATCCTTTATGCTTGCTTGGATACACAAAATATGTCAATCAATTTAATTGAGATGCTAAATTTTTTAATTCAAGTTCATAGCAGTTGCAATACTTTTGTCAAGCTTTCTATGTTGTCCAATAGTTTGTGGTTGCTTAGGATGTGCTGCAGGTCTTCTTATTCTCCCCAACATCATATGTTACAACTTGATTTTACCGTGTTGGTGGAAGAAATTGATTCATGTGCCATGTTCTGCTATGGTTTTGCTATCATTTTCAATATTCACAAAATGATATCTACAAGCTTGACTTCAGAATACATGCAGATGACAATGGAAGGAAAACATTCCATAAAATTTGATTATGTTGGCACTGGATATTTTTTCCCTCACAAGAAGACTTTACAATTCCAACAATGGGATCCAGGTGGATGTTCTTATGTTTTGTATAGGTTCAGTTGATTTGGAAGCTACTTGGGTCGACACTCTACGATCGTCTTGGCTTCAACCTTGAGGACAAGGTTGATTTTAATGGGGGGAGTAATGTTATGATCACAACGGCTGAGAATAACTGAAATCGAAGTTTTAAGGGACACATGGCATGTGATCCACAATTGAAGGAGTTAAGGAGAGAAAAAGCAACAGAAAAATATTCCTCAACATGCTATAAGAGGCAAATCAAATGATTGACAGAGGGGTGAAGAATTTGATGAACCTACTTTCTCTCTATTGGACTGTTGTACTAAGCTCTCTGCTAGTACTCAATATTTCATCAGCGGAATTGCAGAGTCAACTTCCCCTCTCTTGAACTATTGACTAGAATTGTGTGGCAGTGCCTTCAACAGATGGACATCCTTAGATCTTTCTTCAAGCCTTCAACAGATGGACATCCACACTTGGTTCTGAATAATGGCAAGTTGTTTGGGTAACAACATACATCCCTCCCTACATAATCTCTTTAATATGTGTATCCATTATACGGTTCTTTTTGAGTCTCTCTTTACTAAATAGATTCTTTTTAGTAAAGGTAATAGATATAGACACCCACAACAACCCTTGCACAACTTGTTTACAATGATAAGGAAGTTCAAGAGTATTTTGATCTAAAAGCATGGGCTTGTGTCTCAGAGGATTTTGATACTTTGAGAGTAACCAAAAGTCTACTCGAATCTATCACTTCAAGACCTTGGGATAGCAATAATCTTGACATTCTTCGAGTCGAATTAAGGAAAAATTTGTGGGGCAAAAGATTTTTATTTGTGTTTGATGACCTGTGGAATGACAATTATAATGATTGGGATGAACTAATAACTCCTTTGATTAACGAGAAAGCTGGAAGCAGGGTGATCATAACAACACGCCAGCAAAAAGTTGCAGAGGTCGCACGTACATATCCTATTTATAGATTAGAACCTCTATCAACTGAAGATTGTTGGTCTTTAGTCTCAAAGCATGCATTTGGAGGTGAAGACTTTTGTGCGGGCAAGTATCAAGAACTAGAAGCAATTGGCAGGAAGATATCAAAAAAGTGCGGTGGATTGCCTGTAGCTGCTAAAACACTCGGAGAACTTTTGCGTTCAAAGGTAGATTTGAAGGAGTCGACTAATATTCTGAACAGTAGCATTTGGAACTTACTGGATGATAATATTCTTCCTGCTTTGCTTTTGAGTTATCTTTATCTTCCCTCTAATTTGAAAAGGTGTTTTGCCTATTGTTCAATTTTCCCAAAGAATTTTGTGCTTCATAAGAAAGAGATTGTTTTGTTGTGGATGGCAGAAGGCTTCCTTGAACATTCTCACAATGAAAAAAAGGTGGAGGAAGTAGGTGATGACTACTTTGTTCAGCTGTTATCCAGATCATTAATTCAACAATCAAATGATGATGTTGGCAGACAAAAGTTTGTTATGCATGACCTTGTCAATGATTTAGCTACAATTGTAGCTGGAAAAAGTTGTTGTAGGCTTGAATGTGGTGGTAAAATCTCTAAAAATGTTCGCCATATGTCATATATCCGCGAAGAATATGACATTTCCAAGAAGTTTAAGATTTTCTACAACTTTAAATGCTTGCGAAGCTTCCTACCCATTGGTTTTTTGGGGCAACATTCTTTCTTATCGAACAATGTGGTTGATGATTTGCTACCTACACTGAAAAGTCCGCGTGTGTTATCCCTATCAATGTATGTAAATGTCATTAAGCTTCCAGATTCGATTGGAGTTTTAGTGCAATTGCGGTATCTAAACCTCTCCCGTACTGGAATCAAAAGCTTGCCTGATACAATATGTAACCTTCACAATTTGCAAACCTTGGACTTATCTAGGTGTGGACATCTGACTGAATTGCCTACATATGTCGGAAAGTTAATTAGTTTACGTCACCTGGACATTACTGGGACCGACATAAAGGAATTACCAATGGAAATTGTTAAACTGAAAAACCTTCAAACTCTATCCTATTTTGTAGTGGGAAGGGGACATGTCGGGCTGAGTGTCAAAGAGCATAGAATATTCACACACCTACAGGGAAGATTTACCATCAAGAACCTGCATAATGTCATTGATGCAATGGAGGCATATGATGCTGACTTGAAAAGAAAAGACCATATTGAGGAATTAGAACTACAATGGGGAACACAAACTGAAGACTCAAAAAGGGAGATGGATGTGCTTGATGCGTTGCGACCATCAATCAACCTAAAGACATTGAGAATTGACTTGTATGGGGGTACAAGCTTTCCAAGTTGGTTGGGAGATTCTTCCTTTTCTAATATGGTGTCCCTTTACATCAATAATTGTGAATATTGTGTAACACTTCCACCCCTAGGGCAACTACCTTCTCTAAAGGACCTATATATTGATGGTATGAAGATATTGGAGACAATTGGCCCAGAATTCTATTATGACATAGCCGGAGGAGCTTTCAATTTCTCATTCCAACCATTTCCATCGCTTGAGATGTTGGAATTTACGAACATGTTAAATTGGAAGGAATGGCTTCCCTTTGAAGGCAATGAATTTCCTTTTCCTCGTCTTAAAAGATTGTTTGTAAGTAATTGTCCTGAATTGAAGGGACATTTGCCTAGCCATCTTTCTTCCATTGTAGCAGTTAGAATAGCGGAGAGTGACAGTCTCTTGACAACAATGTCTACTCTACATTGGCTCTCCTCTGTAAACATTTTCTCTATTGAGGGAGAATTAGATTCTGAAGGAGATACTAAAAGAACCCAATGTTCTTTGTTTGAGGGTGATATGATGTTTTCTCTTCCCAAAATGATTCTTACCAGCAGTTTTCTTCATGGTTTGGACATACAAAGAATTTCTTCTCTCACTGAATTTCCTGCAGACGGTCTACCCCATTCATTGAAATCACTAAGTATTCTTGACTGTCAGAATTTAGCCTTCCTGCCTCCAAGCACATGGAGAAATTACACATCCCTTGTGACTTTGGAGTTAAATAATAGCTGTGATGCACTTAAGCACTTCCAACTGGATGGTTTCCCTGTACTACAAATGCTTGACATTAGTGATTGTAACAGTCTGGAATCCATTTTCATTTCAGAAACTTCTTCCAGTCACTCGTCAATGCTTCAAACAATTTCACTCTATTCTTGTAAGGCACTTTTATCACTACCTCAACGGATGGAAACCCTCACAACTCTTGAAGAGTTTGAAGTCTATGAATGTGATGCACTTAGATCGGTTCCTAGAATGGACACCCTTACTAGTCTTAAACATTTGCGTATCAATGTTCCTCAAGATCTGACGTTATCATTAAGTGAAGGACCTTTCTTACCTCCCAATTTACAATCAATTACTATTGAATCTACGATGATGACAATGCCACCAATAACTGATTGGGGTCTCCAATGCCTCAATGCTCTTTCAAGATTGACTTTTAAAGGTGATGGCCATATTGTTAACACCTTGCTGAAGGAGCCGTCGTTGCCTATTTCCCTTGTGCATTTGTCAATTTATAATCTCTCTGCAATGAAGTCTTTAGAAGGAAATGGTCTTCGACACCTCTCTTCTCTTGAAACCCTTACGTTTACTATGTGTTCAGAGCTCGAGTCTTTGTCAAAAGATATGTTTCCTTCCGCTCTAAAATCACTCTATTTCAGTCATTGTTCAGCGCTTGAGTCATTGCCAGAAGACACTTTACCTTCCTCTCTTAAGCTACTGAGCATTTACCAATGCCCTCTGTTAGAAGCAAGGTATGAAACTATGGAACATTGGTCCAGCATTGCTCACATACCCTTCATCAGGATAAATGGCGAACTGACAATGTAAGACATGGGAGGTAGAGGGAAGAAGAAAGTGTTTCCTACCCATTCCAGGTATATTTTGGTTTTACCTCCCTAGTTAAGAATAATTTCTCAATTGTATACATTCCATTTTGGGCACAATATAAAAAGATTTGTAAATACATAGTCAAGTTCAACTGCTTTGTTAGTTTACGCAGCTCGAAGCATAAAAAAACTAAACAAGCAGAAATTGATTTATAATACGAGTACATTTTATCAATAATTTGTTCTAAATCTGGGTTAAGTTTTTCGTGCAGTATTTTTCTTGTAACAAAATGTCCATTTCAATTTTATGTAACATGTCCTTTATATAAGATTTCAATTCGAAATTGCTCTTGGTAATTCAGTTTCTGTATACTTTTGTTGACAGGATTGAAGTCATGCTGCCAGAGAACAAAGCAAAATTGGCTTTCACAAGAAGATTAACGAACTTGCCATTCTTGGTGATGTTGAGGCTGCTGTCACCCTCTTCTTCAATACTTGAAACTTGTTCCTGTTATCTAGTCATGTTCTGTGCATGTCTCTCAATTTCTAACACCGTTTCACTCACTTGCATGTCAGTTTTTATTTTGCACTTGTATGGAATTGCAGAGTCCGTGCATTTTGATTGGGCAATTTATTCTAAACATAGATGTAATGAAGTATGTAAGTTACAAGATCTTTAAAGACTGCCCAATATTTTCAAAGAATTGTCAAAAAAGTTTGCCATAGTTGTTGAATCTCTTCCCTTATTGGTGTACATTTCTGATTATGATTATATAAACCAGCCCCTCCATTTATGTGGAGTTTTAATAGTTATTTGTTTTTTCCTCTATCTACCAAAAAAATAAATTTAGAAATCCGTCTAGTTTTTGTTTGCTAGTCATGCCTTCATGTTTGAAATCACGTTAAGTTTGATGAAAGTGGCACTGTGATCTTGTTGAAGGTAACTTTTGTCATCATGATTCTATTAGAGCATTGAAATATGAAATCCATTTTACTACAGTTTGATGCTGCTTGAGTTTCCAACGACATCCCCAAAACAACTTAATTTGATTTATGTATTTAATTGTTCAGATTAAACATACACATACTGTTTATATACTAAAATATTGTGTATATCAAACTAAAGATTAAATTTATTGACGGGTATAGTTTCAGCAAACATTTAATCAACATTCAAAATGTGATTATTATACTCTATATCCGAGAGTAAAGATTAACCATATGCACATTAATTGGGAATGTTAGTCCCCGTACAGTCTAAGCTTAATTAACAATGTCGATATCATGATTACAAAAAATTCCGATTTAAATCCCAAAATCCTCTTGGATACTACGATTTCAGTGAGCATCACTATTCAGATTGTGCATAGAATCCTGATTTAGTGTAATGGACTTCGGCGCTTGGCTAAAAACTACAACAAAACAACCAAACCTTATCCCAACCATGCCTTATGTCATAGTTTTCTATCATAAACCATATTTGAATTCAACTCATTGACCTCAAAATCCTTTCTAATGGTTTCTCTTATAATTTTACTAGGTCTTCCTCTACCTCTTTTGACCTGACTCTCCTCCATCTGATATACTCTTCTTACGACAACATCTATGGGTCTTCTCTCTACATGCCCAAACTATCTAAACCTATTTTTTTACCAACTTTTCTACAATAGGTGGTATCTCCTCTCTCTCTAATGGTGTCAGTCCTAATTATATCCCGTCTAGACTTACCACCACTCATCCAGCACAACATCCTCATTTCCTTTACACTTACTTGATTCTCTTGTTGGCTCTTAACTGCCCAACATTGTACACTATACAACATCGCTGGTATGACGATTGTCTGATAGAACTTTCTTTCAACTTAAGTGGTACTTTCTTATCGCATAAAACACTTGAGACTCTTTTCCATTTCAACCACCCAACTTGAATACGATGATTTACATCTGCTTCTATTTCTCCGTCATTTTGTACTATGGAACCAAGATATGTAAACCGTGTAATTTGAGGTATGATATAATCTCCAACTTTCACCTTCAAGGTAGACTTAGTTTTCCTTTTGCTAAAGTTAAATTCCATATATTCCGTCTTGCTTTTACTCAAGTGGAAACCATATGCTTCTAAGGCTTGTCTCCAGTTTTTGAGCCTCCCATTCAATTCCTCCCTCCACTCACCAAGTAAGACTACATCATCTGCAAAAAGCATACATCTTGGTGCTAACTCTTGGATGTGTTTGGTAAGTACATCCAAAACTAAAGTAAAATGATAATGACTTAGGGTTAACCCTTGGTGCAATCCTACTGTTATGGAAAAATCTTTGGTAGCCCCATCGTACATCCTCACACTAGTTAAAGCTCCCTCATAAATATCCTTGATAGCTCTAATATATGCAATACTAACCCTTTCTTCTTGATAGCTTTCCACAAAATCTCTCTAGGCACTCTATCATACACCTTCTCCAAATCAATGAAAAGTAAGTGCAAGTCTATTTTATACTTTCGATGTTGCTCGATCACTCGTCGATGTAAGTAGACCGCTTCCATATTCGACCTCCCAAACATAAAATCAAATTAGTTATCCATAACTCGAGTCTCTTTTCTTAGTCTTCGTTCAATCACTGTTTCCCATAACTTCATGGTATGACTCATTAGTTTAATTCCCCTATAATTCGCATAATTCTGTATATCCCCCTTGTTCTTATAGATTGGAGTTAAAGTGCTTCTTCTCCACTTGTCCAACATTCTCTTCGTCCTTATAATCTCGTTAAAATGTTTGGTTAGCCACACAATTTCTCTCTCTCTCCAAGATATTTCCACACTTTGATAGGTATGTTATCCGGTCCAACTGCCTTGCCATTACTCATCCTTTTCAACACTTCTTTTACCTTATGCTCTTGAATCCAACGATAGTAGTTATAGTTTCGGTCCTCCTCTTTGATGTCTACTATGTCAAAATCCGGTAAGATCTCATATCCTTCATTAAATAAGTTATGGAAGTACTTCTTCTATCAATCCTTAATATCTCTTTCCTGAACCAAAACTCTACCCTCTTCATCGTTAATGCACTTCACTTGGTCCATGTCTCATTTCTTTCTTTCTCGTCCCTTAGAAAGCTTATATCTAGATTTTTCTCCCTCCTTGGCACCTAAAGATTGGCATAATCATTCAAAAGCTCGAGTTCTCGCTTCGCTCACCGCCTTCTTAGCCTCTTTCCTAGCTATCTTATATCTATCTCATGTTTTTTACACATAGATAAATCTTTTACACAATCTCTATTGATCCGAGCTTTACTCTAAACATTGTCATTCTACCACAAAGATTCTTTAACCCCTGGGTCCAAAACCTCTAGATTCTCCCAATGTAGTTGTTGCTACTTTTTGAATCTCATATGTCACCTTGTCTCGTATATCATTAGCGTTTCGTTGTGGTTTCCTGAAATCTCTCTCTTAGATCTTGTGTTGGAAAGTCCTTTGTTTTTCACCCTGTAAATGGCACCATTTGATTAATGGAGCCCCGCTATAGCTTCTTCTTTTCACACTCCTCTTAACCCTTACATCCATCACCAATACTCTATGTTGGGAGTTAAGCTATCTCCAGGTGTGACTTTACAATACAAACAAATATTCCTGTTTGATTTCCTAACAAGAAAGAAATCAATCTAGGAATGTGAGACCCCACTCTTGTAAGTGATAAGATGCTATTCTTTTTTCCTAAAACATGAGACCTCCACATTTATCTCCCCAAGCCCATACCCCCATGCAAGACTTTGAAACCTATCGAAACACTCCCTACATCCGCATTTAAATCCCCTCCTAGAAAAATCTTTTCTCCTAACAGGATATTCTAAATTACTGATGACATGTCATGTTACGTTATTCTTAGCATGTTTTTCAGGTATTTTCATTAGGTTTTAGCAACAAAAAGGAGGAGTATTAGAACGATTGCCTATGATTTCATGACTTTTGTAATGTTTTCTATCTTTGAGTCTATAATTCTAGTTTTCCCGAAACATAGCAATTTTAGGGGGTTTTGAAATAATTCACGAAGAAATCATGCAAATCGGCAAGTAACTTTGTTAATGAATTATGATATGAAATTACATAAAGGTATGTATATATGTTGATGATTATTATATGAGTAACTTTGTTAATGAATTATTATATGAAGGTATGTTTATATGTTGATGAACTATGATATGAAATGTGTATGTTGCAAT
>Ga0228710_1002622_pt1 | contig 28441 bp, 14 predicted proteins | sample MedpolnodulmetaG_FD_177995 | JGI IMG/M metagenome (GOLD analysis project Ga0228710, IMG submission 177995) | Root nodule microbial communities from Medicago polymorpha collected in Santa Monica, California, United States - pink nodules | ecosystem: Host-associated > Plants > Roots > Nodule... | reverse complement strand
AAGAAAGTGAGAAGGGAAATTGAATTCCCTTCTTCTTCTTCATCAACCACGGCCAATTAATCTCTCACCTAAAAGGGTGAGGGAAGAAATAACAAGAAAGCAAAAATCTTAATGCCAAGAACAACTTTAACAACATATGTGGGTTTTTGCAAATTAAAGGAGACATCATTGCAGAAGGAACATATAGTCAATAGTTTTATATATATTATAGGCCATTATGAGCACCAAACATAATCATTTGGCCTCCTCTCCCTCCTCTTCTGTGGCTGCCTCAGTGGAAACTTCCAATCTTAAAAACAGAAGGCTCTATCAAGTTTGGAAAGGAAACAATGTACACATTCTTTTCACCTTTATTTTTATTGACCATTTTTGTATTTATGCTGCTTTTTGTTTTTCTTTGATCAAAATGAAAACTTTTTGTGAATTGCTTCTTTTCCCATGCCAGAAAAGATTGAGGGAAGAAAAAAACAGTGTTTTTGAGGTTATTGGTTGGCATAGGCATATTTTGAGTTATTTGATGGTGTATGGGGTGGAAAAATGAAACCTTTGAAGATTTTGGTAGTGTTAAATTATTAGATGTTTTGAGTTTATATTATTGAGTACGTTTTTGTTTAACAAACTCTCGATGCTTCTTGTTGATGCATTATGAGTTTGAGGGAAGGTGTTATAATTTATTGAGCTTTTTGTTATAATTTATTGTGGTTAGGGTAGTGTAGCCTATTTATATTTCACTATATACTCTTAATTAGAGTAACGTCTGTGTTCTGAAGTTTTGTTCATTATAATAAAACCCTAGCCACCTTTGTTGTTTTGTTCTCTATTCTCTTTGATTCTCTATATTGTTAACATATAGAGATGTATCTGTGCCCTAGCTTCTTAAAACTTTAAGATTTTAGGGGTGAGTGAAGATTTTAGTTCTTAGAGATAATTTTTCTATTGTTGATCAGAATAGAAAAAGGGTGGAATTTCGGAGAGACATGGATAAGTGAAAGATGTTGGATTCTGTATCTGAGGATGTTAAGTGGATGCAGATGAAGAGAAAAGGTTTCTTGGATGTGGTCAGAGCATTTTCAATGATGAAATGCCTCGACAGTAGGTACAAGTGTGTTGAACACTGATAATTTACCTTGTGGAAGGAGTGGCAAAATGATTAGAAAGCTTGGGAATTTACTTTCTCTAGGAATAAAGATGAAGTTAGCTCATAGGTGTAATGTTTATTATTATAAGGGTTTAAGCTTAAATGGTCTGCTAATAGACAATTTGGCATGCTTTGATCTATATAGTTAGCTTCAACTATTAAGAAAAGGCTTTGGTTGATAATTAGCTTATGCTTATAAGAAAACATTTAGTGGCGAAAGAAAAGGCTTGTCGATCCTCTTTCTTCAACTAGATTCTGTTTGCTTTAGAATATTTGCCTGGAATTGCATAGCTTTTAAGGGAATATTGTAATACACAATGATGAACGATTAGGCCATAATGTATAAGAGGTGACATTCAAAAGTGTAGTGACTTTTCGTGAATATAGACTGTGGAATATTCTGCAGATTCCTTTTAAGTTTTTGTGGCAGTTGATTGGTCAAATCTCTTCTTTGATCAGACCGTTGCTTGAGGCCTAAGAAAAGGGAGTTTCAGAACCGAAAAAAGCAAGATATAAAGGCAGTTGATATGAGAAAGCTATCATTTTCTCCCTTCCTTTCATACCCTAATAATCTTGGTCTGTTTTTCTTCTGTTGGGTACGGTTCAGGGGTAACCTTATAAACTGGACTATTGTATTTAAACACAAATTCTAATATGTAAACCCTATGCTTGAATAATAGAAAGGTACTGTAGTCACTTTGCAATCGCTTTATCAGGAATAAAATCATTAGATCCACTTCACTTACCCCTTCATTTACTAATCTTCCACAAGAAACCAATAAACCTCATATAAGATATGATCTGAATTTTTTTCTTTTGCTTCAGTTTTTATATATCAAACACGGAATTTGTAAATTTAAAAGTAACTGTCATTTTGAAAATAAGACAACATGTCACCTGTGAATGGTGAATGCATCAATTTTTTATTTAGGATCGAGTCTATAGGATATTAGACTCAACAGGATAATTGAACTATCATGTAAACTTACTTCTGATATTGCTTATTTTTCATGTCAGAAATTTCTATTCGGTGGAAGAGTAGTCTTTGGTCAGGATGCATCATCTCTTTTTTTGACAACGTTCCTGATCGGAGGTCCGGCAATAACATTCTGCATAAGAATGTTATTAATAATGAAGGAGGAAGACACTCTTTATAACCACCTTGTACTTATCGGAGGAGTGTTCCTCACAATTTTGGTTGGTAAAGCTATGAAATTTCCTTTACCAATAATAATAGGTACTTGTAGTTTTCTCATGATATTTTAAACACGAGGTTTCATTTCACTGATTGAATGCAGGATTTTACGTTTCTCTTCATGACATCTGGTAGAGATCCAGGAATTATCCCCAGGAATTCACAACTACCTGAATCAGATGAATCATGTCACACAAATACGCAATCTATGGAATGGGTAAACAATAAAACTCCTAACCTCAAACTACCTAGAGTGAAGGATGTGATGGTCAATGGTCATACAGTGAAGGTGAAGTTCTGTGATACTTGCTTGCTCTATCGTCCACCACGTGCTTCTCATTGCTCTATTTGCAATAACTGTGTTCAGAAGTTCGATCATCATTGCCCTTGGGTTGGTCAATGTATTGGATCAGTAAGTTTGATCATCATTGCTATGTCTGCGTTTTTCGTATATGTTTACTTTTGAACCAGGTTTGCTGATCTAAGAAAATCTAACACGATTTCTCCTCTTATCATGTTTCTTTCAGCGAAACTATCCATTCTTCATAATGTTCATATCGTCTTCAACCTTGTTGTGCATATACGTCTTCTCATTTTCTTGGGTTAATCTTCTTGGACAACAAGGTAGATTGTGGGCATCCATGTCAGAAGATGTCCTATCGGTTGCTCTCATTACATATTGCTTCATAGCCGTTTGGTTTGTCGGTGGCCTAACAGTGTTCCACCTTTACTTGATTTCCACCAACCAAGTATATTCTCTTTCTTTTTAATGTTTTAGTTCACTTGTTTCTATAAGCTATGGTTGGGAAAGATGAATCTAAAAAGCCTTTTTATACAAGAATTTCTTCTTGTATTCGTTTATTGTCCATTTTACGTGCTTAGTTTATACGGGCCTTTAAATTAGACCTTACATGTGTGTCTTATCATGTAAAGTTCCACATGTTATATCAAAACTATACTCACTTTTTTCTTTTGGAATTTTCTTTTGCTATAGACAACTTATGAGAATTTCCGGTACCGCTACGATAAGAAGGAAAATCCATATACAAAGGGAATAGTGGCAAACTTCAAAGAACTTTCATGTTCGAAGATTCCAAATTCACTGATCAATTTCAGAGAATGGGTTGCAGATGAGGATGATATGCAAGATGAATCCTTTACTTCAGATCTTGAAAAAGGTTTTATTAGCTCGAAACAAAAGTTCGACATGGACATGGGAGTATATGGCAAGGAGGGTAAGAAAGTTCCCAATATTTTACAAAATTTGGATTACAATGGCATTGAGGATCATCTGAAGAAAAAGAAGGATGCTCCATTTGAAATTTTTGTTCCTGTTGATCACGATCTAACATTTTCCCAATGGAGATCCAAAGTCGGAGTCGATGGTCAAGATGTGAAGCCATAGCTCCTTCAGATAGCATTTGCTGGTTCTTTAGAGACTAAGGTACCATTTTGATGTTTGTTTTGGTCTTTATGTACATACAAAACTGCTTATGACTTGTATGTCCTAAATAATCAATGATAAAAAACTTCTGTAAATATTTATATACCTGTGTTATGCTTTGATTTTTGAAATAAACAAGAAATAGAAACAAATCAGAAATTTATTGAACTCTTATAGTCACATAACATAAATTTGAGGACTTGTGAGATTCAGACAATGATTCCTACAATGTCTCAACTATTTTTTGGTGCAGATCCATTTGGCATGCTGTTTTGGCTAACGAATGAGATGACTTGAGAAAAGGGTAAGGGTAGTGATTTGATTTATAATGGAAGTTGTAAAGGGAAACAAACAAATGGTATGTCTCACAAGGAAAACTCAGATATTCATATCTCAAAGTGGCGAAAAAGTTGTTAAGTTACAAAATTTGGGACATGTTTCACTTATCATTACAGGACATACAAATGGGTGAAGGAACTGAATTAATGTATGATAGAAAATGCTTGTTCTTTCTTTCTCATAGTTTTTTAGTGTGGATTGTAGGTCTTGTTTGGTCTGCAATTCTAACTATGTCGTTATTTTAGGTAAAATTCCTTCTATATATCATGCTTGCTCCTTCAATTTTTGTGGAAAACGCTTATTAGATGTTAACGTTTAAGCCCTCACCCGGGGACCATGCTTCTCTCACTCATTTGTTTTCTTCTCCCCTTCTCATTTTCCTGGTTTAATGTCATACTTACCGACAGATGTAAATACATTTGATGCAGTACAAACTTTCTGTAGTCACTGCATCTCCACCGTCGAATGAACATTGAATGGTTCATTCCAAGTTTTAATTTAGTGAAGTTGGAATATCAACCATCCGATTTCCATCCAAGTATGAGATGCAACGACCGTAGATATCTTTTAATGCGCAGAATCCGGGTCTTGACAAATATACTATGATTGCATTAACATATAATCATATCAGAAATTCAGATTCCCAACAATCAAGAGTTAATGTAAAACAAGATGCTCATTAGCCAAAAAAACTCCATTTGGCTTGTTAAATTAAAATAAGATATAAATACTTCATTAAAAAATTAGTAAAACTAAATTAAATAAAGTTATCAAAAGAGGTTACATGAAACATACAAATCCAATCGTGAATCCTTATGGTTTTTGTATCAAGCTGTCTTGAATAGAATTTCTAAATGAACAATGCTTCAAATTGTCTTATATATCCAATGTCAAATGCTGGCTGGCCATTTAAATTATTGGTTATTTTTGTCTAAAGTTATGCATCCTAATGAGACATTACTCAAATATTATTAATTAAATTTGCTAGTTTGAATACGGAGTATAGTATCTTTTCTTTGAGGCAACTACCTTAAGGTTTAATGGATAATAACACAACAGAAAGAGACAAGAAGAAGAAAGATGTTTACTGTATTTGGATTTATGAGTTGGAAATTGAAGGTTAAAGTTGAATGAAAGAGAAAGTGTAGGTTTTTATTTGCATGTCACGTTGAGCCAAATGCCAGCTTTGAAGCACCATATAATAATATATATCTGGTTCCAGCATTTCGTCAACTAAGTTATGATTTTTAGTTTATTAACATTATTAAGAGAGAATATTCTACGCATGCTCCAAGCTAGCTACTAACTTAATATAATTTGAACGAAGAATGTTTAGATGAAATGACACGAATCTAATTTTTTTTTATTCAAAGTTTTAAATTTGAATTAAGCCTTAAAAATGCAACAACATCAACCAAAAATTTATCATATATTTATATCCTATAAAACTCGAAAGATTAATCTTAGAGCAGTTTACATTAAACAAATCTAATGCAATTTGTTATAGTATTAGTTTGCACTGGAGGAGCACATTTATGCGCACCCACCACCCACTAAATATGCGCGTGTATGTCTGTCTGTATAATGCGCAGCACAATCACAAAACTAATGCATGTGACAGATGTGTTAACTTAACTTTCTCTTCATAATCATTTCCAAATTTTAAAATCATGTTTCTATGCATAAAATCATTTTTTTCTCTTTCTACAAATGCCATAAATCTATTTTAAAAAAGGCTTAAAATCATGTTAAAATAGATAATGAGATAAATTTATATGCATTGACATTGACAGTGTATAGTTTTTTTACACATAAATCCAATATAATCACATTATAGTACCACTTTTTTATACTATTAAAAAGTGACATGTTTTAATTGAATACGTGTGTAAAAATATTTTACACCATGAAACATTTTACATACGGAATAACGAATAACAAAAGTGACATGTTTTAATTAGATACGTGTGTAAAAATATTTTACATTATCAAACATTGTACATACGGAATAACGAGTAACGTTTGATATATTTTTGTAAAAAAAAAACGTTCGATATATACATGAAAATTTGAAATAGTAAAAATTTATAATATGCTTTTTGCAAAATAAAATTTAAATATCTTTTCTTTACTTTAATTGTATTATAGCATTTTTAAAATCAAATTTGTTTAAGTGTATAAAAGAAATAATGAAAAGTACAGCTCAACAAATTCATGCATTCCCTTTATATTGTTGTAGATATTCCTAACACTAATATTTACATATATACAATTATTCATTACATGAACTAATCCGGTCAAACAATTTACATGAACTAAAAGAAATAGTAAAGAAAAAGGATATATATATATATATATATATATATATATATATAAGGACAGAAAGAAAAAATGATCGAAATTAAAATAAAAGTCATATATTCATGGGATGGATACTATGTTTAATTCTAATTATATATAGATATTTTGTTCATTTTTTAAATGAAATATTAGTAATTAGTTTCATACCTTTATACGTTCCCCCTAAAAAAAATAATCTTAGTTTCTATTATTTTTATTCAAATTTTCATTGACTCCTTGATGTAATTTATAAAGGTGACCAGACGGTTCACCAAAAGCATCTCATTATAATATTAAAAAAACCACAATTATTATTTTTTGACTAAACCCATGTTAAACTAAATTTTAAAATATTTATCAGAACAGATTTATCTTATATACGTGAAATGTTTTATTAGTCTTGTGAATTCTTCGACTTTTCCAGAAATATTTAGCATTTTCTTGAAAAAAAAAACATATATAAACGTAAAGTTTTTATACATTTTGTATATTTACCCAATAAGGATGCTGAAAGGAATATGTTATAATTTTTTGAGAGGAATTTACTATAATTTTTGTTATAAGGAATTTGTTACAATTAATTACTGTACATTTGAGTCAACAATTAAATCAAAAAATTCTTTTAGGAATAAACTAAAAAACCAGTTGTTTTTATTCGGAAAAAAAATGTTTGCATCGACATGGCAAATGTCAAAAGTTGCTCTTATGTGAAACTCAATTATGAATTTAATTTATATGCGTTTTCGGTGTAAAAATGTTTTATATTCAATTATGAATTTAATTTATACTCTCTCCGGTCTCAAATATAAGAAAATATTCTTTTTTTAAATTCATTGAATAATTAATGTATTTGTTTTACAATGTAGACTAGATACATTAACTACTCAATAAATTTAAAAAAGAAATTTTTTCTTATATTTGAGACCGGATGGAGTATGTGTTTTCGGTGTAAAAACGTTTTATATAATTTAATTTAATTTATATAATTTTATATGCGTTGTGGGTTGTTCATGGATCAAGCCTAATGTAATGTCCTCCAATTTCTATATTTCTTTCTTTTTATCGATTATAATTTTCCTTTTGCCTATAAAAAAAAGTTTTTGTCCCCGTGAGCTTAGCTTAGTTGGTAGGGACCTGTGAAGTCCGGATACGAGATACGATGCGATACAGATACGATACTGCACTAATACGCTGATACGGAAAAATTTTAAAAATCAAGATTCAAAACGGCTGAGATACGTTAATAAAAAAAATTATATAATTAAATGTACAATATAATTATAACCATTTTTTTTAATATTCAAATATATTAACAAATAAAAGAAACCAGTCATAGGCTCGTAGCATATCAACATAAATATAAATAATATTGTTGATTAAGAGAGTGATGATTAGTCAATTACACACACAATGTATCTCAAAAAGAACATCATCAATGTTATACTATATCCAAAAGGAACATTGTTAGTGTTATACTATATCGATCCAAAAAAGAAGCATTATACTCAAAAGTTAAGTTATTTTAGTTAACATTAATTGAGAAGTATTGGGGCAAGTGTCGGTGCAGGATAATTATCATATACTCTCCTGATACGTATCGGGAAGTATCAGATAATTATTTTTTTAAAAATAAAATTTAATCTTCAGATACTCTCTTGATACGTATCGGAAAGTATCGGGAAGGTATCCGTGCAGGATGCGCAGGGGATACGATACGTCATCCATTTTGAAGTATCAGGGCTTCACATGTAGGGACATTGCATAATTTATGCAGGGGCCGAGGGTCGAACCCTAGACACTCCATTTCTCCACAATGTATGAGCTCCAACCACTGGGCTACTAGACAAAAAAAGTTTTTGATACTATAATTGATTTTTACCCATAAACTTATAGTTTAACTCATTTTTACATGAATGTATCCAAATACAAATCATTTTACATTTAACGCACTTTTAGTCATAATCAATTTTACCGAATCAATTCACTAAAAATAAATTATTGTCATCGCAAAACCAAACATACACTAAGACCACAAGACACATACTATTAGACAATCAAATTATGTTTATATTTATCAACATAATTAAATATGATTGAATGCATGTGCATAATTGTGTACATATCTTGAATGTATCTTTCATTTATTTCCTCTCATATATTCCACGAAGGTAATTGTTGTGCTGATAGGTTAGGGAATATGGGTCACTCGATTCATCGTGCGATTTGGCTGTCGGTTTTGCTTCCTGACCTGCAAGGGAAGTTTTATATGGACCGATGTGGTATGCCTCACTATATATTCTCTTAGGCTTTGTTTGTGAGTTTGGAGGGGAACGAAAGAAAATGCTTGGAAAAAACGGAAGAAGTAAGTGAAAGAAATATAGGACATTGAAAGAATGGACTTTAGAGGGCTTATTTCTCTTCAAAATATAAAGGGTTAAATATGTTTCTGGTCCCTATAAATATACCAACTTTTCGTTTTAGCCCCTCTAAAATTTTCCTTCAACTTTTAGTCCCTAAAATTTTTTCCATCTTCACCGTCTATCCTTTAAAGTAAACTCATATGTAGAATTCATATTTTTTAATAAAATTTTACAGAAAAATTTATAATATTATAAGAATCTCTCCCAAAAAAATGTAGAATTTTTTAACAAAACATAAATTTCATATGAATTTTTCTATTTTTGATGGTTAAAAAATCATATTAAATTTATGTTTTGTTAAAAAATTCTAATTTTTTTGAGAAAAGATTTTTACAATATTCTACACTATTTCATTAAAAAAAAAAAACTAAAATTAACTTAAAAATTGGGACCAAAAGTAGTGATTGAAAATTTTATAGGGACTAAAAGTTGAAGGAAAATTTTAGAGGGACTAAAACGAAAAGTTGGTAAATTTGTAGGGATCAAAAACATATTTAACCCAAATATAAAACTCTCATCATTTTGGGGAACTAAAAAATGTATTGGAGGAGGATTTTGAAGGGTTTATATGAATTCTTCAAATTTAATATATGTTGTTATAAAATTCTTAAAATTAAAAGTATATTAATCATAAACATGAATTTCTCACTCTATAAAAAAAAAATACTTTTTCAAAAAATGTGAAAGATTTTTCAATTTTCCCCTATATTTCTCTCCCCAAAAGGATTTCCTTCCCCACCCCATCAAACTTTCAAACAAAGCCTTATGCAGTTGTTTTCTTTCTAGTTTTGTTTTTTATTTCTTTCTCTCTGAGGGTTTTAACTTTTAAACTAGTCCTCCTCTTGTATATATTTTCCCCCTTTTATAATAATATATTTGAGTTTGGCGTCATAAGATGATGGTTCATCGGGGGTCCAACCTAATTGGATGTCGTTGCTTATCTTTGATGCATGTCCTTTCTCTGGGTTCAACGAAAAAAAAGTATCTTTCGGTTGATAACTAAGACGTTAATATGTATGACTTTGAATTCCAACTCAAGACTTTTTTTTTTTTTTAAGAAACAACTCGAGCTATTTTACTTCTTCACATTTAAGATATGTGAGTCAAATTCTTGTTAAAAGAAATATGTGAGTCAAATCATTATATTATTTGCTAAATAAATAATTAAATATTAAAGTGCATTTTTGACTGAATTATTGCAAGTGTATTTATTTATTTATTTATGATAAGATAAACTGAAACATTTTACCAAAAAAACTAAAGAAGAAAAAGAAAAAAGAAAGAAAGAGTGAAACATGTCTTAATAAAAGAAGTGAAACATTTTTGTTGTTATGACAGAAAAAAAAGAAACATTAGGCGCGTAAAAGGCGCAAAGAATTGGAAGATCCGCCCAGGAGGAACAAACATCATCATAAGCTGACAGCACTTTGGATTGGATCCTTAAAGGAGAGAGAAAAACAACAACATTTGTAGAGAGAGAAAGAGAAAAACAAGAACAAGAACAACAATTAAGATTTTTTGTTTTTTTTTGGAAACTTTGAGGAATTTTTTTTGTTATTACAAATTAGGGACATGGAGATTCTCGTCCTCCTATGATCCCTTCCTTCCTTGTTTATTTGGTTTCACAGCTTCATTCTTCATTGCTGTGATCCCATTATCTTTCTCTCTCTTCTTTCTCTCTCCTCTTTCATCTGCATTTTCCATTTTGGTGAAAGAGGATATTTATAATAATAATTGAAGGAACCCCAGAAGAAAAGTTTTGATTTTTAAGAGGAATTTGATTCTGGGTCATTTGGGTTTTTATGGGTTTTGGGGAAGTTAAGAGGTAAATTTTGGTGACACACACGTGTGGTGGTGGTGCCATGATTAGGAGTAGAAATTCTCAAATTGGGTCTTCTCCTTCTGGAGGTGGGGCCCATGATATGAAACCAAGGAGGCTTTATCAAGTTTGGAGGGGTGGCAATGTTAGTTCTTTTTTGCTCTTTCTCTTTTTGTTTTGATTGTTAGTTCATAATTATGATATAAAAATTTGATTTTGTAAATGGTGTTGATTCCTTGGGTTTGACATGAATGATGAATCCTACCTCAGTTTGAAGTTGAACTTGTTTGTCTTTGTTTTGATTATTATGTTGTATTGAAAGTGTTGTTTTTGTTTTTTTTCTTCCTTTTGTGTTAATATGTTGTTTTTCTTGTGGCTTTTAAAAAAAAAATTGTTGTTTTAATTTTTGTGAAGGTAATGATGTTTTAGCATAAATGTTGTTGCTTACTTGCTTTCATTGCATAATTGTTGTCTATTCAATGTTTGCTTGCAATGATAAGTATATGTTTAATTTTGTGGTGCATTCAACAAAACCACACTTAGTTTAGGAGCTTTGATGAATCAAAGTGGAAATAGTCTATGACGTAAGTTTGAAGACTCTAATGCGAAACCAAAGATATGCTATATTTGCTCTTATAGTAAATTACAAACGCTGACTAATGCTTTCTATTGCAAATATTTTGTAATTAAACTTTTGTGGATGTTGTTTCCTTTCCCTTACGTCCATTCTCGTGCATATTTAAGTGCAAAATCCATGATGTTTTGATATCATAGAGCTGTCGAGGTACTGGTGCCACTTAAATTGGAACACCTTTCTTGTGGTCAATTTTTTATTTCAATGAATAACTTTTTGTCATGGCTGTGGACTTTTAGGTTTTATATGCTTACCATTTGAAAGTTTTTTTTACGTTGTTGTATTGGATTGGAGATAAGTGATTTTCTGTATGTTATTCTTTATTAATTACTTTTTCTTTTTCCTTCCTTTCATTCAGAAATTTCTCTGTGGTGGGAGACTGGTTTTTGGTCCTGACGTAGCTTCCTTGTTTCTTACAACATTCCTAATTGCTGCACCTGCAATTGCATTTTGTGTTAAGATGTATCTTAAAGCCAAGCACGAGAAGGCCAATAATGGTGATCATCTATTTTGGTGTCCTGTAGTGATTGTGGGTTCAGTTCTCACTATTCTGGTAAACGCCCTCGACAGTCTCTCATTTTATAGAAACTAGTCGAAGCTATATATGCATTATCCTTTTCATTATATTGAATACATTCTTCCCGTGTAGTTTACGATTAGAGCGCCTTTCTCTTTTGAAAGTTAAAACTGATATATAAGGCAAACTCATGTGCAGGATTTCTTATTCCTCCTCTTGACTTCTGGGAGAGATCCTGGAATTATCCCGAGAAATTCAACACCTCCAGACTATGATGACGCATTTAATATTCCTACTCCTTCTATGGAGTGGATTAATGGTTCGACCCCACATTTGAAACTACCTCGAACTAAAGATGTAATTGTGAATGGTCACACGGTGAAAGTGAAGTTCTGTGATACATGCTTGCTATATCGACCGCCTCGTACTTCTCATTGTTCTATATGCAACAATTGTGTCCAGAGATTTGATCATCACTGCCCCTGGGTTGGCCAGTGCATCGGAAGAGTAAGTCAACTTCACTGCAAAAAAAAAATTGAAGCATAGAAACATTCGTGAAGATAGTATTCCATGTTTTAATGCAACACAACAATATTTTTATGCTATTTGGGAATAAATTTAAAACAATTATATAACAAATCTGAAAGTAGACACAATTGATCTTCTGAGTCTATATTTACGAGTTACGACTACAATTTACCTCTTGACTGAAGTTGGTAATTTTTATTGCATTGCAGTGACAAAATTACTGCAATGTATAATATCTTTATTAACTTCTTTTAAATGTCTTCTATGTTTGTTTGGCTTGGTTTTATTGGTCAAAAACAGAAATGTGAATTATTTGTTTTTTGTTGTGTCCATATCTTCTCCATTTCATTTTTGACAAGAACTAACAGTTGTCTTACATGCTGCAGCGAAACTATCGGTACTTCTTCATGTTTATTTCAACATCAACCATTTTGTGCCTATATGTCTTTGTGTTCTCTTGTATCAATCTTTCGCAGAAAGATTTTTGGGATGGAATCTCACATGATTATGTATCGGATTTTCTCATTATATACTGCTTCATTGCTGTCTGGTTTGTTGGTGGGCTCACAGCTTTCCATTTCTATCTCATTTGTACAAATCAGGTGACTTTTTTTACTTCTCAAAATGCAAAAAATATCTTAATCATTTCGGATTCTTTATTCATCTCCATCACATGCTTTGTTTTATCGGTTCAAACTTACAGTATTTTACTTTTGTTATTGTCCAGACAACTTACGAGAACTTCCGGTACCAATATGATAAAAAAGGGAACCCATACAATAAGGGATCACTAAGAAATATTGGAGAAACGCTTTGTTCCAGTATTCCTGCTTCAATGAATAATTTCCGATCGTTTGTACAGCAGGATGAACATACGATGGTTGGGTGTTTGACTCCGAATATTGCGGATGGGATTTTGACTCCAAAGGAGAAAATTGATGTTGAAATGGGATCTAGGCGTGCAGACGACGGTGGTTTTCCAATCCCCGAACTTCTGCGAAATTTTGATTTTGATAGTTTTGAGGACGAGGAGGGACAGCATTCATTTGATCCATTCTACAGTGTTGAGGAAGACGCAAAAGATTCGAGCCGAACATCTGTTGCTACAGTTTTAAATTTCCATAGTATCGCAATCGAAGATTCAACGGAAGAGTCTGTTTGTAGCTCCCATGCTGGATTCAAAGTCGCAGAATCTGACCAAAGTCCTGTTACTATTGATGAAATAAATGCAACTAAAGCAACTGATGACAGAAATGACTCATGTTAAGCTATAATGCCAACTTTTGCTCTTTAATGCATAGAGGTTTTCTTTTCACTCTTCATACATTTTTGTTGAAAATTTTGTGTATTAGCTGTCTAGAATTTTCGAACCAACAAAACCATATGAAACACCGACACAAACACCAAACACGACACCGACACTGATAATAATTTGAGGAAATGATTGAATGTAATCATATGTGTGGGTGTCGTGTCAGTGTTGACCACTGGACACACCTTTAATTTGAAGTGTCGGTGCTACATTATGCTCGTAATTTTTTGTGGGTTGCTTAAGTTGGATCGTTGGCACTTGGCAGTGACAATTGCTTATCCTGACAGTAGCATTTGCTCAACATATCATGCTCAAATTTGGATTAGATACTGTAATGCTGAATGTACTGCAAAAAGAGAGGAAAAAGAAATTAAGAAACTGTTTGGTTTGAGAATTCATTTTTTGTTCTTATTTTTTCAGTTTTCACTTTAATTGCAAAGCCATTTTCACAATTTTATGTACAAGTATTTGTAAACAGAAACCAGAAGGACAATATTGCAATTAAAAAAGGAAATAAGAGTAGAAAATGTTCTATCAAACCAAGCAATCTCTAAGGTTATGTTTGGGAGTTGAGTTTTTGAGGGGAATGTTCTGGAGAACTAAGTCTATATATTGACATTTATTTGATTTTTTTTTTGTTGAAGGAATGATATGATAGATGGTTATATAATATTTCAATCACCCTCTCAATCGATTTTAGACACATTTTATACTTTATTTAATTTATAAATGTAAAATAAGTCCCCCCCTCCCTTTCCCTCTAAAACTCAACCCCCAAACATAGGCTATGTAAAATACTTTATTTAGTTTCCATCATATGGTTTTGTTTGAGAGTTTGGAGGGGGAAGGGAGGGGAGGGCTTTGGAAAAATGGAAGAAGTAATGGGAAGAAATAGAAAACTTTGATAGGGGAGGGCTTCGACGGGTTCATTTTTTCTTATAATATAAAATCCCCATTATTTGGGGGGAACTCAAAAATTGTATTGGAGGACTTTGAAGGGTTTATACAAATTCTTCAAATTCAATCCATGTTGTTATAGTATTCTTAAACAAAACCTTATGTTTCATTCTTAAGCCATTTCCTTGACCGGTCTTTATTTATGGTTTGTTGCAGGTCCTCTCGTTGATTACTTGTTTGCCTATGGAGGATAGTCTTTCCATACCACATTGGTTTGTAGCAGTTAGTGGTGTGGTTTGTAAGAATTCTGAATATGCAGAATTCATGCAAAGTTCATTGATGCTGTAAAGGAGGGGCTGGCTTTGCACTTCCTCTCATTTTGGTATAAAACTTTGGCAAGTGTTTGTTGTATGATGTGTAAACTCCACTTGCATTCAAAATAATGCAGAAAAGATTGTCGGGCTAAGTTTTATGATAGGTACTGTGCTAGATGTGTCTGTCTACTCCACTTAGTCCCTTGTTAAATTCTAGATTGATTGATTTTTTTTATTTACTAGTGGATATTTAGAACTTCTGTAAGTAGTACATTGATACTGATTTTTCTCTTCTGTATGATTCAATTTATATGTCTCTCTCATCAGGTCCTTTGTTTGAGAAGCATGCAATATCTAAGTGTCACCTTAATGTTTTTGTTGTGGGAAAGTACCACTCAACTTGATTGAAACTAAAGATAGGATTAGAAAAGGGAAATAGATCCCATCATGTTTAATTTTCTCTAGAAGGATAATGTGTGATCTCCCATCATTCAAAAGATGAGAGAAAGGCATGAGATGTTGAAATGTGATCAGTTTGAATTGTGAGAGATTACATTTGACTGGTTGGAAAACTATTGGTAATAACTCAAGTCTTGCTAACGAATGTCCTCAAAACATTCTTTAAAGATTTTAAATTAAGAAATTATTTTTTAAAAAGGTCAAACACTTCAATTTTCAATGCATTGAAAATTCTTCAATTTTCATGAACACTTATCCTTTAAAGTCTTTAAAGAAAGCACCCGGGGGAACTCATTAGCATTTTTCACAACTTATTTTTGGGTATTAATTGGATGTGTGTTGTTAACAAGTGCCTCCGAGACACTCTTTAACCATTTTAAAATTAGCAATTATTTTTTTAAAAAGTCAAATGTTTCGATTTCGAATGCATCGATTACACACATTTCAACAAATACATACTACTTATAGTCTTTAAAGAGTGCCCCGGAGCACTCGTTAACATTTCCCTAATTGGATAACCTCCTGCACAACTTGATAGATTAATCCTTTGAGCTAGATAAGGTCGGTAAAAGTTGTTGCATTCTTAAGATTTAATTTGAACTTAAAACTGCATGGATAAGACATTTGAGACCTAAACTATCTCATCTAAATGCTTTTGGTTAACTTAGTTGATAAGGAAAGAAGTAATTATATCAATCCTCACAACTCACCACCACATCGTTCTTTTCTAACGATGACAATCTTAAAATGAAAGTTTATGATAAGAAATGTCCTTAGACATTTGATAAAATTCAAAAAAATGAAACAATTAATAAATATGTAGAAAAAATTATTTTTTAAAATTTCAATTTGTTGAATACATTATTTTTAAAATAAATTTTTTCATTTTAAATTTCTTATCAAACACCCTTAGAGTGTGTTTGGATGGGGGAATGTTTTGAGGGAATTCAAATACTTTGATGTGAATTCCATTCTTCATTGTTATAATTTTTCAAATTTTGCATTTTGGTCCTCAAATTTTTCAAAATTTTCAATTTGCCCCCAATAAATTTATAAAAATTGCAAATTGACCCCTCAAATTTTTCAAAAATTATAATTTGACCCCTCAATTTTTTTGAAATTTGCAAATTGACCCAAAAAAATTAAAATTTATAAAAGTTGTCCAAAAATTATGACAATATTTTTTTTATTTCTCCATCCAAACAATAATATTTAGGAATGAAAGCAATTTAATTGAATCATTTGAATTACTTAGAATTCTAAATTCTTCAAAATTTCTCAATTACTCCATCCAAACACACTCTTAGGACATTTGTTATCAAATTGTTTTATCGAATCAAGCTTAAAAATCTCTAATTTCATAGAGACTACAAAAATATTTAGCGTATGTTTGTAATGGCGTCGGATTTAAACAAAATCGTGTTGAAAACCACGACAACGCAAAAGCTTGATATGCTAGCTTCAAAATTTTCACGGCAAGTGTGTATTGGCAAACGTGTATCCAAACACACACTTAACCTTTTACAAATAAAAAAATAAATAAAATTAATTCAGCACACAAACTAATCTAAAACAAACCAATCTTAAACAAAAATGAATAACAACTAACAAGTATCCAATGAGAGCAAAAGAAAGCCACAAGTTCTCATCAACAACATGTAATCACCACAACCAATCATACCACAAGTAGAAACATACAAGAAATGCCACGTGTCATGTTTCAATTAACGTTCAAAGATTTCATTGGATGAGATTCTATCACACAAACTTCATCTAAATTATAGTACTTGTCTCTCTTTATCTTACTTCTCAAAAAAACATCTTCAAAGTTCAAAGCTTTTTAGTTCACTTCACAAACCCATCAAATTTTTTGCTCCAATTATGGCAGCAGAAATGGCTCTTGTGAAACCAATTTCAAAATTCACACCAAAATTCAGCAACATTCCCAGAAGAACAGTTTCATCATATTCCATAAGAATGTCTGCTACTCCAACAGCAACACCAACATCAACAAAACCAAGCAAGAAACCAAACAAAACTGCCATCAAAGAGACCCTTTTGACACCAAGATTCTACACAACTGATTTTGATGAAATGGAGACCCTTTTCAACACTGAGATTAACAAGAACCTTAATGAAGATGAGTTTGAAGCTTTGCTTCAGGAATTCAAAACTGATTACAATCAAACTCATTTTGTTAGGAACAAGGAGTTTAAGGAAGCTGCTGATAAACTTGATGGCCCTCTTAGACAGATCTTTGTTGAGTTTCTTGAGAGGTCTTGTACTGCTGAATTCTCTGGTTTTCTTCTCTATAAGGAGCTTGGAAGGAGGCTTAAGGTTTGGTTCTTTTCTTTATTTCTTTATAAACCTTATTCAGCATTCAATTTAGTATAATTGATAATGAGTAAATCATAGATTTAGCAACTTGGTACATGAAGCTAATAAATAGCAACTTGGTTATTTTGAAATATTAATAATTTCAGGGACTGAACTGACAACATCATACAATCTCAATGAAAAACAATTCTTTGAACTTTTTTTTTTGGTCTGAAAAGTATTTTTGGGAACATGCAAAGTAAAAAAATCATTATTTAGACAACTTTGTTTGCAATTCTAAGTACTAGGATTTTGGTTTTATGACATTTGGGTAGTTTAATGTAATTCTGCTACACTTAATGTCTTATAAGTAGCTATTGTTATTTATACCTTTTATTTTGTCTTCTATTCGTGGTCTGATATATTGCATGGGATTTGATATGGCAGAAAACCAACCCTGTGGTGGCTGAGATTTTCTCTCTGATGTCCAGGGATGAAGCTAGGCATGCAGGGTAAGGAAACACCTTGTGCTTTTACTTGTCTATATGTCTAGTATTGAGAATCATGCAACGCATGGGGAGAAATCGTTAAAAGAATATACATTAGTTACGGTTTATAATTTGTTGCGTTCAGTTATTAAGCTTATTCTTTTGATTTATATGCAGGTTTTTGAATAAGGGTTTATCTGATTTCAATTTGGCATTGGACTTGGGATTCTTGACAAAGGCTAGAAAGTACACATTTTTCAAGCCCAAATTTATTTTCTATGCTACATATTTGTCTGAGAAAATTGGATACTGGAGATACATAACCATATACAGACATCTCAAACAAAACCCCGAGTACCAATGTTATCCCATTTTTAAGTACTTTGAGAACTGGTGCCAAGATGAGAACAGGCATGGAGATTTCTTCTCTGCTTTGATGAAAGCACAGCCACAATTTCTCAATGACTGGAAGGCGAAGTTGTGGTCACGCTTCTTCTGTCTATCGGTATCTTTTCTTTCTTTTGCATACACATTTTTGTTCTTCCTTTAAGGTTCTTATAGTTGAAATCTCAATAGCTAGTTCCAATTGGTGCTGAGTTACATAATACTTTGCAAACCTTAACCAAGAACGCACATTGAGGACAAGTTATGTAGCACCGACAATTCAGGTTGAAGGCATATCAAGTGTCTGGTTACATTCAATCACTTCTATTTTCTTAAATTATTACTTGTCCTGTGTCTGTGTTGGTTGTGTCGGTGCTTCATAGATGACAAATATATCCAACATGCAGAATCAGATTTACCTTGGCATTCTTTAGTTTGCCAGCCAAAGAGATCACATTTTTCCTGTCTTCCATTATAATTTTGTGGTCATTATATTTTATTAGCCTTACTTAAACATAAGTTATCAAATTTGTGTTGCAGGTTTATGTCACCATGTATCTGAATGATTGCCAACGCACAGATTTCTATGAAGGAATTGGACTTAACACAAAAGAGTTCGACATGCATGTCATAATTGAGGTTAGTTTGTGTTTGCATATTTGCTATAATCTCTGTCAAATTAAAGTTATGGAGCTTTGAGTTACCGTTATAAACACTTATGATAAGTGAGAGTTGATTAACTAAGAATAAATGTTGAACTCATAAATCACAAGCAGTTACTCAAGCTTCATTTTGGGTTGTTTTTGCAGACAAACCGAACAACTGCAAGGATTTTCCCAGCTGTACTTGATGTTGAAAACCCAGAGTTTAAGCGAAAGTTGGACCGGATGGTGGTGATAAACCAGAAGATTCTTGCTATTGGCGAGACTGATGACAATTCAGTAGTGAAGAACTTTAAGAGGATTCCACTGATTGCTGCCCTGGTGTCTGAGCTCTTGGCTGCGTATCTGATGAAACCAATTGAGTCAGGATCCGTAGATTTCCCCGAGTTTGAACGGGGGCTTGTGTACTGAAGTTGTGTATAAATTCCTTATTTCCTTTTGATCCCTATTGTAATGTTCATCTTGAGTGCTACTAGTACTGCTGCCACAAAACAGCGTGGAAACATTTACCATGATGAGATACTTATTAGTTTAAATCACATTTTCTCATTTTTGTATGTCATTTTCTTTTTTAGAAGTTTATTAGAAATGTTCACATTATGAGTTACTTATCAAGAGATGGTTCTTTACTCACTCTTATATTCCAATTGGAAGGTATCTCTAGCAAAGTTTGCTGTATCCCTAAAATACTGTTTCTTAGCTGTTGATTTTTTAAATTTTAAATGTACTAAAATTGCATGTAAACTTTTATTTTATGAATTTTTTTTGGGTGTAGTTGTTTGGTTTTGTGGATGTTGAAAAATATGACAATTTTTTGGGATTGCAGGTTTGTGACATTGGTATCACATATTTAGTGTTTTGGGGTTAGTTTGTTGGTAGAGCAGATCCCAAAATTGGGGGTTGGTGTAATTGTCCTGTTTGGTGTTAGTCTTGTTTTAGTCTATTTAGATTTGTAATGCTAATATGGATTATAATACTCTTGTATTCATTAGTATTAATATATATTTTGATTATATAAAAAAAAAAATCAGCAATGTTGATAAAACTCCAGAAAGTAGTTCCATTGTTCTGGCAGAATAAAAAAAGCATGATGTTACCATTGGCCAACAAATATTGAAAGGAAACCATAAACTGTGGTTACACAATATTCAAGATGAACCTAATTTGGTCCCTTGATGGAAAAATAACAGCCAATCTATGAAACACGGACATTTTTCGGATTAGGTGTGTCTCAATGTCAGACATGTGTTGTGTCTGACACCGACGCATATAATTACACTGAATTATGTGATTTTATCATATTATTAGCCATTTCGGCGTGTCAGTATCGTGTCCGGCGTCTGTGTCTGTATCCGTCCATACATACATACACTCACATACCCCACATATAATTTCATTACAAATCTGACTCTTTGGTTCAAATATGTATGTAATCTTGCATTTCACACAGTCATACATTATGAACTATCAGATCAAGATTAAACTACATAATTTTCAATTTTGGTAAATTGGATTAAAAATACAAAGTTGAAATGCAAATCCTTATGATCCTTAACTTCCATTTTAGATCAGCAATTGTGTGATTTGTGTACATCTACAATCTACACATCAACTATCCACTTGCAGCAGACCACATTTCCCAACTTTACACCTTCAAACCTTCACCTTTCCCTTACCTTACACTCACATTCACAGGCAACCCATTTTTCATTCTCAAAGTCAAAGACAAAACATGTTCAGGACAAGTATCTTTCTCCACTGCAACAATCTCAAACCTTTCCATAACCGAAGCCGCAATAGACTTCATCTGAATATAAGCCATTTCCTTCCCTAAACACATCCTAGGACCAGCATGAAACACCGGAAACCGGAAGGGACTCTCACTTCTACACACACTAACACCATCTTTATCATTTTCTAACCACCTTTCCGGATTAAACTCATTACAATCTTTTCCCCATACACTCTCCATTCTCCCCATAGCATAAGTATGATAAGAAATAAACCAACCTTTTATAATCCTAGTTCCATCCGGCAAAACATCGTTGTTTAAACACGCCTTTGTATCAACCGGAACTGGAGGATATAGTCTCATTGCCTCGGTAATTGCTGCATGCAAATAATGCATCTCCTTCAATTCCTCATATCCAAACATCGTCGTTGTGCATCCACTCTTCAAACGTATCATTTCAATTTCTTCGATTATTTTTTCCTTAACATCATTTCTTGAAGATAAAATCCAGAAAAACCAACTCAAAGCAGACGATGTCGTATCGCGTCCAGCAAGAATAAAGCTTATTACAATATCACGTAGAAACTCCGGTGAAGCTTCTTCTGTTCCGATGAAACGAGATAATAAATCTTCACCTTTTGTAGGACCTTCTTTAGCTTCCATTCTAGACCTTATGATCTCATCAGAAAACTCATGAACGGTTGAGATTGATTCTTTCAATCTACGTTCTGATCCAACGTTTAAAATCTTCTTCATTTTCCATAGAAATGGAAAAAGAGTCATGAACCTTCCAGAACTTAACATGGCGGCGTCTTCAAACGCCGCCATGAAAGCAGCGGCTCCAGTAGTGCTGTTGCCTCCAAGACATCCAGGATCAACGTCAAAAGCGAGTTTACAAACGTTGTCGAATGCAAACCGTTCTAAAACATCCTGCAAGTCGATGATCTCATTTTTCTCAGTTGCTTTTGAGAGAATTGGAATGAGTCTAGTTTCTGTTTCAACGGTTACGTTTTGGACGATGAAGTTGCGTAGAGATTTCGTGTTAAATTCGTAGCTGGCGGTTTTTCTCTGAAGCTTCCAAAGATCACCATCAGAGTTAAAGATTCCTGTACCAAGAAAATCTTGAAGAAGGTTGATGAACCTTTCACCTTTCGGATAGTTTTCAAATTTGGTTTTGAGAATATGTTGTATGTTTTCAGGGTTGGCTGTTATGATGCCGTGGATTTTGCCGGGGCGAATGAAAACGGCCGTGTTGGTAGGGCAGTTGTTGAGGACTTGTGTTGTCCATTCAAGGAAACGGTGGCGGTTGAGTATGAATTCAGGTAAGGCTCCAAGTAGAGGGTAGATTTTGAAGCCATATTTGATGTGTTTTTTTGAGGTTGTGAAGAAATGAAAGTAGAGATAAAGAAAGAGAAGGGAGAGGATGAGGATGAGATATGATTCAGGTGAGAAGCAGAAGAGTTGCATGGTTTCAGGTGATTTGTTGATGGAGTCGGTTTGATTGTGGTAAAAGAAAAGGTGAGTTGATAAAGTGATAAGGTGTGTGTAAGAGATATTGGTTCAACAAAGTTGGTGGCCTGAATATACCTGTGATTCTTTGATGTTTTGTGATTTTTGAAGATATAATATCAGTGAAGGAAATAAAGCACAAATGCACAATTACTAATGATTGAGTTAGGGATGAACTCAATCATGCATCAGATCAATCAGGATTGTATGGTCTAGATTCAATGTGTCTATATAATATATAAAAGCCGATAATAAGTTGAACCGTTTAATCTCGATCCAACGAACATTGGAGTCAAAAACAAACATTGGTGTCTTTGACTGCATGGATGCGTGGTTTGTTGATTGCCATGAAGCCAAATTCTTTAATTTAGACGGGTAAATATGAAAGAGAAAACAAACATCATTAATAATGTTAAAAAAAGGACATTTTAGTATTTGCAAATGGATAAAGGAAAATAATACTTCAACACCAAAAACCAATCTACCACTAGAGAGAGAAAAAACAAAGAGGGTAAAGTGATCGATTGATGATGTGACAATGAGAAAGATAGAAAGAAAATGAAGTGTTTAATGACCGAAAAAAAAAATAAAGTTGTATAAATATAATTGCTCATAGATAAATCAATACAAAAACTAACGTTTTAGTATGTTTCAAAAACTCCATTCCTATTTTTTCAAGTATGTTTAGGGAAAATTAAACTTAAATAGAATTAATAGAAAGAAGAAATCACTTGATTTACATACGGACCAAGATAGACCGCTGTCATTAATTTGATTTGACAGTGTCAAATTGTCGGTCTATTTAATTGTTGAATCAAAATCATATGGTTTAAAATTCAAATTATTTTCTTTTTAAAAAAAATCAAAATCTGCACTGAAATATGAAACGTCCAACTTCAATCCAACGATTACGGTTGAGCCGATTGCATGATTGGGGCAATTTTATTTTATTTTACTAGAATCCTGTTTCCTTACAAATGGGGCAATGGTATGGAGTAACTATGTTACAAATATAAGTATTTATTTATATTATTCTCATGCATAACGGCAAGGTACGATGTCCTTGGTTAAATTAATGAGAGCTTCTAGATTACCTCACAAATTGTAATTAACAATTAACGATGTTGGTTTAATTTGTTCACTGAGTACATGTTGGCTAGTGAACTGTCTCTATCATGAGCAATAAGATCCTCTTTTGCCTTTACATAAAGAAAGATTGATTCGCTCCATTTGAAAAAAAATTCTCTTTAATAATAAACGATGTAAAGTAATTCAAGAGTGTCCCGAAACACTCGTTAGCATTTACCAAAGTAATAAGAGCAATAAAAGAATGGTCCGGCTATCATGGTCCTTTGGTCTAATGAAATTCAGAATTATGATTAATTGTATAAATAATAGACGATGGATGAGTTGTGACATATTATATTATAAATAAATTCTATTTAACCAATAATCATTTATCCATAAGAAACTATACACTTTGCTTCTTTATGCATGCCAATCAATAAGAAACTATACATTTTGCTTGTAAATACATTTATCCAACCACCTACACTACACAAATAATCATGGAACGCCAGATAGAATCAAGCTTCAAACTTTTATCAGAAAATGAAATTTTTTCAATCTGATTTAGTTTTTGAGACTGTTTTCTGTTCTATAACAGGTCGGACAATAAATTTGAATGTCCACACTGCAAAAATAGTTGCCTCTATAGGGGCAAGCCAGTAAACAAGGATGTGCTCCTTTGTTATGTGATCCCCTCGAGCATAAGCCCATCCCATTACCTGAACATGTCAGTTCTTAGCATAAGGATATAAAAAAAATTTCTTCTATGGTTCACATAACCGAAATTCTGATACCAAATAACCAGAGATAAACTCGGATACAGTAGTACTTACAGCTGCGGGGTTCATACAACCACCGGTTAGATCAGAACCAAGTATATGAAGTGTTAACTTGGAGAGGCTGGAAATCCAAGTCTTCATGAAGAAATTTCCATAAATTTTTGTTGTGGCAAGCCCAAGTGAAATGCTTACAATTGCAAATGTTAGTAATCCTTCTGTCAATGCTCCCTGATGAATGTCAACATTCAAACGCGGTCCCTGTCCTACTTCGGGAATGGTATCAATAAGAAGTTTAACTCCAACAATAGATCCAAACACCTGATGGGATTAATACCATGCATATTAGAATGACAATCTTCAATTCAGTATGAGTTTGAGACATTCATGTCATTGGTTGAGATGCATAAAAAAAGGTTCATCTATATACTATAACTCGATGTAACACAACATTATGTACCCCTGGTTCCTCTCACATCACCTCATATACACTGGTGCTATGGGGTATCTCATACCAAAGCATTACTGTGATTCTATATCCTGTTGATGCATGCCAGACTAAGAATAGTTGAAGCTTCAAGTATGATGAGAACTCAAAAATAAAATATCCAGCCATGCCAAGGAGAGGGGTTTCACTAGAATCATATGCATGATAGAAATATTTCTCTAGAAAAACTAATGTCCAGATTTTGACCGTTAAAATTACGATAGTCAAAATCGAGATTTTACTTAGGATTGGGAAGGGGAGTCAAGATCGTAAGTTGTACCATGAATCATAAAATTCATTGAAGTACAACTCATATGTGAGTGTACGTGCTCAAATTAATTCATATATATATATATATATGCATATAAAGCAGCCAGCACAAACAACGAAAAACACTCTTTAAATCACTACAAATATTTGATTAAACTTGAACTCAAAATTCATAAGAATGCAGCACACAATTCATAAATCACAAATTAAAAACTTAAGCTAGAGTATTAACAAGTACAACTTAACAACTCCAAAGAGGAAAATACAAAGCACCAATTTTTAAACAAATGCGGAGACATATACACCAAAATTAGGCAGTCAAATTCTAGATACCTAATCTAGAAGTTACAATAATCAATCTCATCAAATCCACCACAAATCGATTGATATAACAAGTACAATTGATCATTGATGGCAAGCAATCCTACCGGATTGCAATTCTGCCTGTGATTGGGATTGCGCAAGTCCTCAAATAAATTAAGATTGCAATTTTGATTACTTTGCTATAAACAATCAGGCTTGTACTTTGCAGCAAACCTTTTTAATAAACTTGCAAAAATTTGTAAAAGACCAGTGACATTAATCCTGTGTGACAGTACAATCTCATGGTAATAATGTCATTAAAATTTTCCTATTCCATGCATCTTTTTGGATGTAGTAGAGGTCAGGAAAAAATAACATATTGAGTACAGCCACACCACCAGTTTGACAACCCACTGGCCAATATTAGTCTTTCAAAAATCTAGTACTATCCTAGTTATAAATCTAGTACAAGTCCAGTAATGTCTTAGTTATAAGTAGTTAAAGCCAAGCGATTTGCCCATTTCAAGGATTATTTAATTCCACCTCCCATCTCTGTCTTTGGTGTACATATGTGGGAGGTAGGGTTGGGACTATGGACAAAAAGGAAACAAATACTTTCTTTTGGGACAGAAATACAATGTAGCCTAACAGGTTGATTGGTAAGTGAGATCTGATAAAAAGGGCAGAAACAAATCTCAGAAAAATTATGGGAATAAAGGGAGAAACAGAATGAAAAATCTGATTCATGAAACTTTATGTTTACCCCACCATCACATGCACCAACCAGGGTGGGCAATGCCTCAATACCTCCAGAAAATATCTGGTAATCAATTTTAATCCAATTCATGATAGATCAATTCACATGTACTGTGATTTTTGTGGGAACTTTGAAATTCAATATAGTGCTTCTTAAATATCCAACACTAATTGGTATCCTTGTAGTCTAGGCCACAAATATTCCACAAGCAATATAAATATTCCAATTGCATTAACATATGCGCATACATGCAAGTGAGAATCGGTATGTATGTGAAAGCATGTGAGCATGTGACCCTGAACGCGTGATTGTTCATAAGAGAGAGAAGCAACTGGGTATCTAAGCACATAAATTAATCAATCATAAAGCAATGAATCTCTCAAAGTCAGTAAGTAAACCACTGATCAGAACAACAAGATAATGATGCACCTTTCCTCATAGACAATGCCTTGTGATATTGTGACAGGTAACCAAACATGATCAAAGTATGCAGCAGAAAACTTCAGAGAAATTTTGAAACCCAAATATTAAATAGATGCCTAAAAAGAATTAAGTCATCTTATTATGCAAGTGAATCTCAAATGCTCCATTTAACCCAAAAGAAGATTAAGTTAAATTGATACCAGTGCCAGAGAATTGGATGCATCGTTATAGTGACACAGTTAAAAACTAGAGACTTCTAGGGTGGAAGGGAACATGCTCAATCAGACCCCAAAATATATTCTCAAAGATATCGACAACAATCAAATTTTTTTCCCACTAGGAATCAACTACATGAATCAAATGACATCATTTAATTTCAAATCTCTCTCAATTTGTTTGACGATTCTCGTCATGATTTATCTCTTCATCGATGCTTTTGCACATATTATCCACACATGCTCAAACCAGCTAAGACGAGACCCTATCATCCGTACAACAACTAGATCCACTCTTAATATCTTAAACGATTTCATTCTATACTGTCTTAACCAAATCCAATCCAAACCTATTCAAAGATTTAAAAAGAATTTCATAGATTAATATACAACAAAATGAGACATAATTAACCCATCAACCAAGCTATATATCAAAGTGAAAAGAAGACTATTTGAAGCAATATACTCCCTCAGTTCCTTTTTTTATAAAACTAAGGAAGTACCCCTCAAATGAATTTGTTTATTTTTTTTATAAACTCGATATCCGATCCAAGGACCAACTAATCCAGGGACCAATTCCACCGACCACTAGAGACTCGATTGAAGCTAGAGCAAAACTTTGTATGTACAATGTGCAGGAATAATGATTTCTTGGAGCATAAAAAAATTCCAGCAATTAATACTCTTGACCAGTCAAAATAAAAAAAAAACAATTAATACAAATATGTTGAATTATAAAATATAACAAAAAATGTTTCTTGTAAAAGGACATGGTGTAAGAAATACAGAACAAGAGGGAGAAAAAGAAGGAAATGAATTACCTGTGCAGGAATTCTGAAAGCAACACAGAAAAGGAAATTAAGAACACCACGAGAGATAGCATCAGCCAAAACAGTGAGAGGATTGTAGACCCCACCACGAGAAACTTTGGCAAGGAAAGCAAACAAGAACATGTTGAGGATGGAAAACAAAATCTTTACAATCTCGCCGATAGGTGTATGAGAAAATCCAAGAATTTTGAATACGAATAATCGAACGAGAACACCAGACCATACCCACATGAAAGATAGAACAAAATCTGAAACGAAAACCAAACTACTTCGTCGTTCCATCTTCAACGACGATAACAAGAACAACAAGTTCAATGAATTGAAGATGTTTTTGTGTTAGGAATCTGAATAAAACATAAAAGCAGAAGAATCTATGTCTATGAATAGGTATACTTGATTGGTTGGTGGCATTGTCGTGTGGACAAACAAATTACCAGGATGTTTTGTCAAACAAAATCATAACACTTTTTTTATCCAAAAAATTAATATAACAAAATTAAATAAGTTTTTTTTTTTAGCAAGTTTTCATTTCCAAATATTTTTTTATCACAACTTTTAGTTTATATTAGGCCAAATACTTTCCCAGGTCCTTTAAATTTCAAGTTTGTTTCAGATAGATCCTTTAAGTTTCTAAGGTTTCAGATAGGTCCTTTAAGTTTCGAGTTTGTTTCGGATCGGTCCTTTAAGTTTATAAGGTTTCAGATAGGTCCTTTAAGTTTCGAGTTTGTTTCAGATAGATCCTTTCTATCAACCTCTGTTAAGCCAAAGTTAAAGGACCTATCTGAAACAAACTCGAAACTTAAAGGACCTATCTGAAACCTTATAAACTTAAAGGACTTATCCGAAACAAACTCGAAACTTAAAG
>Ga0228710_1002621_pt1 | contig 28441 bp, 13 predicted proteins | sample MedpolnodulmetaG_FD_177995 | JGI IMG/M metagenome (GOLD analysis project Ga0228710, IMG submission 177995) | Root nodule microbial communities from Medicago polymorpha collected in Santa Monica, California, United States - pink nodules | ecosystem: Host-associated > Plants > Roots > Nodule... | reverse complement strand
TATTGGAGATAGATAGATAGTAGATTATAACTAATGTCCACTAAAATGTCCTTGGTTCGACTTTTGAGGATGAAAAATCATATGGAAGTCTCTAGATATAGAGAATACTAAGGAAGCTTCTAGACACTCTACTAAATAAGATAAAATTAAGTACTAGAGAAATATTAACTTTTCTAGATCCTTCTAATCATATGAACTATAGTACCCAGATCTCTAGACTTTTCTTTGTAATTAACGCTTCTAGATCTTTCTAGTTTGTAATATGATGCCCTACAAGTGTAATATAAATAGGGTTCACTACCAAGTGTTTTGCCATTCAAGCATTAAAGCATTCTAACAATAACAACTTTCTTTTAGCAAAAAGAGTTTCTCTATTTCTCTGCCTTTTCTTCTGTCCCTCAGCCAAATTTGGCATCAGATTATGTTACGCTACCTCGGAGTTGAGAAGTTGATGATGAAATGTGCTATCCAAGAAAAGGAAGAGCAAATTATTGCTTGATACCTTGGAGGGCTAAACATTGATATTGCACACCCAATTCAACTTCAACAATATTGGAGCTTGGACGAGATTATTCCTCTAGCCATACAGGTTAAGAAACAATTACCTGAAAAATCTTCATACCAACCTTTTTCCTCGACCTAAAATTATGCCCACCGTAACACACAACCAACCCAAGAACCTAGCTCCTCAATCGAATCGCCAGAAAAGAAAACCAAATAGAACAATTCTAAGACACCCAAATGCTTCAAATGTCAAGGGTTTGGACATATTTCTTCTGATAGTCCAAATGTCAAAACCATCACCATCATCAAAGGGGAGATACACAAAGCTTCGAAAGAAGAAGATATTCCTGACGTGATAGAAGAAGTGGAGATGTGCGAGCCAATATATGATGAAGCGTCCATTCTTGTTAATTGTGGTGAATCACTAGTAGTTAGAAGAAGCTTACACACCAAAACGTCCAAAGAAGAACCATGGCAAAGACACAATATCTTCCACACCAGCTACACCTCGCAAAGAAAAGATTGTGATGTTATGATTTATAGTGGAAGCTGTGAGAATGTCGTATCCAACTATATGGTGGAAAAATTGAAGCTTCCACAAAGGAGCACCCACGTCCATACAAGTTATAATGGCTCAACAAAGGCAACAAGGTCAGAGTCTCTAAGTGTTGCCTTGTACCTTTCTCCATTGGGAAAAAGTACAAAAACAATGTATGGTGTGATGTCATCCATATGGATGCTTGTCACGTCCTTCCTTGACAAAATGATCGTCATGACTTATATGACGGCCGTTCCAACACTTACACCTTTGTGAAATATGGTGTTAAAATCAAGTTGGTATCCCTACCACCCAATGCATTTGATGAAAGAAAAATGGAATCCAAACCATTTGTATATTTAGTTGCAAAGGAACCGTTCAAGGTGACAATTGAATCATCCCAAAGGAAATTGAACAATTTCTTGTCGAATTCTCAGACGTTGTTCCATCATAAATCCCAGCAGGAATACCTTCGATGTGAGATATACAACATGCAATTATCTTCATCCCCGGAGTTTCTTCCTAACATACCAGCTTACAGGATGAGTCCAATGTTGCATGTCAATGTCCAACTCCAAGTCGAGGAGTTGCTCAAGAAAGGGTTGATTCGAGAGAGTGTGAGTCCTTGTGTTGTGTTTGCACTTCTAGTACCGAAGAAGGATGGTAGTTGGAGAATGTTCATAGACAATCGAGTAGTCAACAAGATCACCATTAAGTATCAATTTCCAATCCCCAGGCTCGATGATATGTTGGATCAATTACATGATATCTTCTCTAAGGTTGATCTTAGAAGCGGTTACCATCAAATCAGAATTCTTCCAGGAGATAAATGGAAGACAACTTTCTAGACAAGAGACGACCTTTAAGAGTGGACAGTTATGCTTTTCAGCTTATCAAATGCCTGGAGTACATTTATCAGGTACTTTAGCTCTTTATTGGTAAGTTTGTTGTCGTGTACTTTGATGACATCTTGATCTATAGCAAAAGTAAAGAAGAGAATTTATGGCATATTCGACAAGTGCTCCAAACTCTTCATGAGCATAAAATTTAGGATTAATATATGAGTTTCCACACAAATTAGAATTTTCCGATCAAGTACGGATTAATTATGAATTTTAAAAGTGTCAAAAAATCAACAAAGCAAAACAACAAAAATGTCAACATAGAAATCAAATTTTGAGTTGGTTTTATGCATCAATCTATTAAATCATGTGCATTTTGAACACTCAAATCTGCTTGTGATTTAGAATTGTAACATGAATTGGTGGTACACATTTTGTTGATAGCTCAGTATGGTCTGATTCACTTGTGATTCACTTGGTCTGATTCACTTGTTTCTCCTTTTTAAATGTTGCTTGCAAGCATTCAGCTCAATGTTGAAAAATGGTATAATGACAGTCCAAAATTTAATATTTTAAAAACATTCGTAATCATTTTTTAAATTCATATAAATTCTATTAAATCATGTGAATCACTCACTTGCTTGAACCCCAGACCTTGCATATATTATGCATTGTCCATACCAACTGAGTTAAACTCACGAAGACTATCATGTGTTGTTTATTGATATTGCATCGATCAGTTTAACTAATTTTTATTTTTTTAATAGTAAAAGGTAATAATTGCTAAAAAAATAGTAAAAGGTTATAAATGATCACTGATAAAATGATGTTATATCCTTATTATCAACACCAAAATAATGCTATAAGGATGATTATGCTGATTTTGCATGAGTAATACATAACTTAGGTGCACTAGACATCTTTTTGAATTATTTCTTTACCAATCTTAAAAGAAGATAATTTTTTGTACTCTAAACTCTATATGGTATGTGCCTACAATTTTATCTAGTATTTTTACATTTTTTCAAGTTAATAGTATTTATTAGTTTTGTGATACTTTTTACAACAATAAAATTATGAATATTATTATTTCTTTTTGAACAAGCATGAATATTATTATTTCTATATCTCATTTTCTCTATTTCAGTTTAATCTTTAGTGTTTCTATAATAAATAATGTTTTTGATGTTTAATAATAAATAATGTTTGATCATTGGCAATGCCTTTTTATAAAGAAAATATTCAGTCATTTATTTTCTGTTTCTGTTACGATTAAGTTTTTCCTTCAAATTTCTTATATTTAGTGCTCTAAAAATTTTATTTTCAATTGAAAATTTTACAGAATATAAATTCTGCCTACCCACTCTCTTTAACATATAATTTCCAAACACTATTTTGTTAAGAATTTATGGGTAAGAGTTTTGCTAGAAGACACCCATGAAGGTGTTAGCAATCCACACCTCAAAGTGTGATTATCAACTTTTTAGTTATAATTTGCTAAAAGACACCATAAAAAATTAGTTGATGTCTTTTAACAAATGCCTATAGAATAACTTGCTAAAAGACAGCTTCATAAAATGTGTCTTCTGGCAAAACCCATACATAAATTTGGTGGTTGGTTCTTATGAATTTTAATCAACAGGAGAGAAATTAAAAAAAAAAAGGGTTAATTGTTTAAGTTGACCCTGTAAAATACGCGATGTCTGAAAAGTGACCTAGTAAAATAAAAAATTACATATTTTAACCCTGTAATTTGAGATTCTTCTTATTTTTGACCATATAATATACGTGTGGTCCAAAAAAGTGATCTAGAGATTTAAAATTTTTTATGATTTTTTCAGGCATCTTTAGGATGTTAAAACATGATTTTACACAAAAAATTAGATTTTTCCAACTGAGGACGAATTTATTATGAATTTTTATTCCCCATAATTATGAATTTTTTGAACAATTCATAATTAATTTGTATCTCGTCTAAAAACTCCAAAATTTTATGATGAAGGTTCTTATGATGATCTAACCATGCCTACAATATCAAAGAATGAAATTTAACCCGTGAGTATATGTTTACTCGGAACGAAATTGCAGTTTCACATATTTTGGTTGAAAAATAAAAATAAATTTAAATGTCTTTGAAATGCTACAAAACTTTGCAGATACTTTTTACGTATTTATATAGATGTCTCTACAAATAATCAATTCAAAATTCGATTTCTAGGTTGGATTTTTCGTTGTTTGTTTTTTTTTTTTGAGTTTTTGGCGTTTTAAAAATTCATAATTAATTCGTCCTTAGTTGAAAAATTCTATTTTTTTTGTGTAAAGTCATATTTTAACGTACTAAACATGCCTGGAAAAAAATCATGAAAAAATTCAACCTCTAAGTAACTTTTTTGGACTTCAATTATATTACAAGATAAAAAATAATAAGAATCTCAAATTACAGGGTTATAATATGTGATTTTTATTTTCCAAGGTCATTTTTTCAGACTTCGTATATATTACATGGTCAATTTCAATAATTAACCCCCTTTTTTTTTTACAAATTTGATAAAAATGTTTTTTTTTAAAGATGGATAAAAATGTTAAGCTACGTACTAGCATTATTCTTGAAATATTATTCTCTTTTAAGTTTGCTCATTTAAACATCAAATTTCTATTTGAACACAATTCAAAATATTCTTCCACTTCTAATCCTGATCTTATATATATATCTTAGCAAATTCTTGAATATTATTAAATTTTTACTATTGTTGTAAGCTTTTGAAATCATTTCATATCTAATATCACCACAAATATTTGAATAAACTCCAAAGTTTTATATTTAACAAAAATCACTCCTAGACGCCTGGTATGATTGCTGGTGCTGTTGGTGGTATAGTGGTTCTTCTTGTTCTTGTTCTAATCGCCGTGATTAGGCGAAAAAAGTTTTGAATCATCACTTTTGGAAATTGTTTTAAAGTCAATTTCGATGTATCATTTAAATTTGGAACAAATTTTTGCTGAAAAAGAATCTCTTCCAAAAATGATTTAGAATTTTTAAAAAAATCAAAAATATAAAAATTCATATTTAATTTATCATTTGTTAAAAAATTTAAACTTTTGCAACAAAAAAAAATCTATAATATACTTATTTTTTTGAAAAGAATTCTATAATATATTTAACATAAACAAAAAATTCAAAATTTTGAATAATACATACAAATTAATTTAAAAGCAGGACCAAAAGTGATGAAATATATTTGGAAACTAAAAGTAGAAGATTGATTGTTACGATCAATTGTTTCTCTTTGGTGAGCATCCATGTTTCTCATTTTGTCTTATAAGTGGCAAATTTGGTGGAGCTGTTTTATTATCATCGATTCATAAAATTTCAACTATTGTGCGACTGATGTGGAATGATTTCAACCACGTTCCTTGCTATATAATTTTCTTGTTTGTTATTCAACCCTAATTTTTCAAAACAACCCTATACTACATGATAAAATTTCATTCTCTCATAAACCAATCAATATCATCCAAATCTCGATCACTTGATACCATCATGAAGAACTAGGTTCAAAGTTTTCTTTGGACTCAACACGGTATTTTGTAGACATTTTTTGTACTTGAGGAACAAAACTTTGTTTTACATTTTTTTTATGAGTAGAATGAATTTGTATTTTATAAATAAAAAAAAAAGAATTTGTATTTGTACTCTTTTATATACATTTCCCTTTCCATGCAACTGAATTTTTTCCCAATAGCAAACCTTTCATTTCAATCATCATTTTTTTTTTGAAGAATTTCAATCATCATTTTTTAAAAACATGCAAACTCAATTAAATTTTTTAGAGTAAATTACACTCCCCTCCCTTGAAAGATAGAGATATTAAACTCCCCTCCCCTCTTATTTTCAAACTAACACTTTCCTCCTTTAAAATGGGGAGTGTAATTTACTCAAATCTTTAAAATTGTGTTTTCACCAACTCATGAAATAATTTGTAACATGGACATAAAATTAAAGAATACAAAATACAACCAAAACAAACTCATCTGCCGAAGTAGATATTTACATGTGATTGGACCTTCTACTTGCGTTCTAAAGTCCATAATTCCTCTTTAGCAGACCATACATCATTCACTGCAAAAATCTATAGTTTGTTTTTCTGACAGTGCATGGAGTGTGTCTCTATCTATTATGTCTTGACAACTAAAAAATTCACTTTTTAACGTCATTCACGCGTGAGAGTTGTTGTTGCACAACCAAAACAGATGCACTACTATTAAGATCAGGTGAAGCAAGAAAATCACCAATAGCACCAAGTTCTAGAAATTCACTCCATTATGCTAATCCATCAGTTTGAGGAGATTGAGTTTCATGTCTTCTCCCAACTATAAAAAAAAAAAAATCATGCCCGTTCACTATCTCACGTAGAAAAGATGTTGTTTGTGATCCATTTTGAGTGAAAACTTCTTGATACCTCACATTTTCAGCATGTTTCAATTCTTCCAACATTTCATCGCCAATTACCATTAATTCCTCCAATTCTGCTATGTTTTCCTTAGCAACAAGACGGTAAACAACTAGGTTGATCTTAGGATTATTCAACGTTCGTTTTGCTAAACATAAGACTTCTTCATCATCGTCATTTCCACCTAAATATATGATGGCTAATCGAGTCGTGGAATATTCTGATGTTATTGATGTTGGTTTCTGCATTGAATTAGCACGAGTTAAGAGGATTCCAACAGAACATGGAGCAATTTCAAGTACTTTGCGGTTCAATGCTTTTAGTATTTTCTTGTCATCAGATTCAACTACACCATCACTTGACCATCTTATATGAAATGGAAGAATGATGATGGTTGCAACTTTATCTAAAGCAAGATTACAAACATCTTCAAACATGAGATTTGGAGGAGATATTGTTGTGTAAGTGTTTATTGATACTGCATTTTGATTATCATGCTCGTATATATCAAAAGCGACGATAACATCATCTGAATATGATTTATATGAAGTAGATCCTAATGTGTGTCTTTGAAGGTGATGATGAATGAAAAGAGGTAAGGCTCTTCCAACAAGCTCAATTACATGAAGAACGTCAAATGTGATTGGTTTCTCTTGTGTTGGACAACATAAGTCTAGGAAATTTGTTGCTGCAGAAATATGGTTTTGTTTTTGAAGTGTTACTAGTATTCTCAGCTCTGAGTTTCTTTTTAAGCTCATCATGTTCCTTTTTTGGTATCCAACATATTTTCTTGATGGATCATATAATAACATTAGTGACTAATGCACAGTAGTTGTTATAATCATTATACTTATCATCATCACTCCAAATATTTTTCTATCAATAACCTGCATACATACATACATCATATATATTTGAATAACAATAATAGTCCATATACATTTAAAGTAAATTTTCAACTCTATCTCTCTCTATCTCTCCTCTTTTGTCCCTAAACTATAGAAATATAATAATCCACCCTTACATTGTAATTAATCCATCAAGTTAGTCTCGCGGTTACTTTAAAAATAAGAGACATATATAATGATAGCTAGGACTAACTTGATGTATTGAAAGTTGCTTAGAGACTAGTTAAAAGTTGTTTAGAGAGTACTTATTATATTTCTATAATCCAGGGACCAAATAGAATAGAGCAGGGTAGTTTATGTACTACGTATATATTTAGACACATAAAAATATTGTGTCTCCTTTTGATCCCTCGTTTCTAAATTGTGGCTCTTATAGCTATAATATTTGCAAGTGTTTTTGAATAGCTATGAGAACTAAAGTTAAGACAGAAACGAGGAACTGAAATCAAACTATTTTTTTCGAGGAGGCCAAAACCAAAATAATCATATAATAAGGGACAAAAAAAATATTTAAACCCAAAAAAAAGTAAAATCAATACTTGATCATCAAATGCGGCATTGTAGATGCTAACTTCCATCACGCCTTTAGTGTTAAAAATAAGGGAAATACACAAAGCATCAAAGACAGGTATCTTGCAACAAAGGGCAGTTATAAATAATGTTGTCATTTTGACCAAATGAGTTACAAGGACCAGCAAAACAGCAGATACCATAACATATGATGACAAAGATAGGCAAAAAATAATATTGTACCAAAGAACTGAAGCTTCTTAACCAATGCAGATCCTAAAGGAGGTCCTTCAGGAACAGACAGTCCCAAAATGAAAGCTCCTAAGCCAAATAACTGATTAATCTTAACTGACAAAATACCAAGAACAAAAACCATTGAAATGATAACATAAATGTAACTATCCTTCACAAGTCTTCCTTCCGGTGTATGTTGGATGATCCAAAACATTATTGGTTTACATACCAATGGAATTAGTGCAATTAATATATAAAGTAAGATCATGTTTTTAAAAACTGCTATCCAATCAAAACTAGTATGAAGAGCAATAAAATTGGCTGAAATAATTGTGGTTAATATGTCACAGACCAAAGGCGAGGACAAAGACAATCTACCAACCTCTGAGTTTTGGATTTGAAGTTCACTTAGGAGTGAAACAATTGTTGCAAATTGACTTAGAGTGTGAGATAACATTGCCACCATGATTCCACCGTCGCCATGTATTTTTTGAATGGCTTCGATTCTTCCAGGCAATGTTAGAAGTGGTAAAAACAAAACACATAAAGGTACAAATAATCCAATTATTGAAATTATCCATGCTTTCTTTCCCGTCCTTGTTATCAAGCTGAAATCCATTTGTACACCATTTATGAAAACGAAGAGAACCATACCTAATGATGAAGTTGTTGAAATTACGTCATGAGTTCCATATGGAAACAACTTGCCCATGTATGCTTCCAATGGTTTTAGCTCAAATGAGACACCTAGAATCAACCCAGCCTGCCAATGGAATGAGTATTGTGTTTGATTTCAGCTCTAGAAAATACTCTTTATAAAACATTTCCTATGTCCTACAATAATTAACCTATTCATATAAAATAATTGTTTGAAAATGACCGTCACTTTTAATTTTGAATGAGGTATTAGTTATCTATTTTTTAATTTTACTCTATTTAATAATAAATGCATTGCTCTTAACTTAATATAATTCACTTTGCATTTATAATAATTATAAATATATCAATACTTGAATTTGTCAAAAAAAAAAATATGAATACTTAATAATGGAAATTTAGCAAAATTATTATTTGTATGCAATTTAACTTCTTCATTTGTATGAAGAAGTTACAGATTGAAGAAATTAAATTAGAAACAAAATATATTCTTTGTATGCAATTTAACTTTTTCAAATAACTACGATTTATCCACATGAATGTTTAGAATCATGATGGATCACAAAGATTTTGATAAACTCATTGTGAATCTAAACATGCACTAAAGAAATTATTATTTTTAAAAATTATGTCAACTGGATTAACTTACAATCATTTGTGAAAGGAATTGAGGGAGTCTCCAAGGTTTGAGAAGGAAACTACATATTTGGGTAAGTGCAAAAATGATAACCAATTGTAACTCAAACATGGGAAAGAAGAATTTCATTGGTGTCCTTCCATTTTCGTGGCCACCCCATAAACCATTTGAAACAATAGGAGGTGGAGCATCAATACAAACATTGTATATTGTTTCATTCAATCTTTTAATTTCGTAGAACAAAGTATCATTTGAATTTATGCTCATTTTCGTTTGACTTAATTCACAAGAATCAAAATTAGAACAAAACAGTTCAATGGAGAGAAAAGAAAGAAAGAAAATAACAAGCTAGAGATTAATGACTATTTGCTTTATGTTGTGGTTGATTTTATATTGTCTCTGAGGATGATTTTTTTTTATTATAGTCATGAAGGTGTGCTACGGTGTAACTGACAAGGTAAATAGTTAAGAAACTAAATTTTAAACATGATCGTTTAAGCAATTAAGTTGTCAAAGTTCATTTTTGCAACACATGTGAAACAAAACATGTTTATTACTAGTTTAGACCGTACAATGTTATATTTACATGTGAACACGATTGAGATCTATATAATTAGACAATGAGAGAGAGAGAGATAGGGATAGGGGGGGGGGATAAAGGAATGAGTTATCCTTTGACGAGTTCGACTAACTTGAAAAACTTCCTGTAAGATCAATAAACTAGCATATAACGCCCTTAAAAAAACTAGCATATAGCATATTTATTACTACTATACTAGTGCAGCGACTTGTTATAAGCATGTGATGACTCGTCGTGACTCATATAATAACTTCCATATTTTAATATATATATATATATATATATATATAATTATAACTAACATGTAGTTTGATGAATAATAGTTTGTATGAATAGGGAGATTTGTAACCATTTTCAAGTTGATTTTTCTAAAGTACAAACAACCTATTAAATAATAATAATACAATGTACCAAGATATGTTTACCATTTTTTATAAATATAATAAATATTGAATGGATATTTTAGCCGAAATTGTTAGATTTTAGTCCAATTAATATTTATATTTAAATGTTTATTTTGTATAGGTCCAATACAAACCTTCTTTATTGTTGAAGGAAGATAATGATAGAAACTGAAAATTTCTTCTCACCATATCATGTGATATATATATATATATATATATATAGAGAGAGAGAGAGAGAGAGTACATATAAGCATGAGATGTTAGACAGTTTGAGGTTGATGCTCGATGAGTGTAGTGTCTCTATGAGGGGATTTTTGTTTCATGGAAGTATGCCACAAATGGAGTGTACTCACTTAGTTTGAGATACACAGTTCTATTGGTGGCTTTTGACATGGAGGGAGTGTGGCATGAGGAGGTATAGCCTCTTGCTAAGTTTTGGAAAAGTTGGATCCCCTCCAGAGTAATTATCTTCTCCTGGCAGATGCTTCAAGATAGTGTTCCTACCTCTCAAAATCTTTTAACTAGTAGAATAATTATTGATTTAGTGGTACACTATGTGTGTTTTCTGGGGATCTGGTCAAATTTAATAGTCGTATATTTGTCACATGTGTCTTTGCTTATCATATGTGGTATAATGTTTGTAGGCTGTTAGGTTGAGAATTGGTTAGAAGGAAAATTGAGACAGTGATGGTGAGCATGTTAGTTGACTGGGAAAGGGAACATAAACTACTTCTCGCTCCCGCCTTGTTCCATTGACATCTCAATGTGGGAGTTGAGATAAATATGAGCATGCCATTTGAAAATTGTCTTTTGAATTGTGTAATGCGTGTGTGTGTGCGAGAGAGTGATACGGGGACATATCAAGTGAGATTGATATCTTTATGTCATAACAATATAAATAAATGGTAGCCCTCATATTAAAAGAAATGATTGATATTAAAACATGACTTAATGGAGTCATGTGCCAATTCTCACTACCTCAATTATGCACCAATGCGTCAACGCTTCTTTTCCTTTAGCATCTCTTTCACCCTTGAATAATAATTACAAATAAAGTATCAAAAATCATTCTTAACCTTATTTATGTATTTATCCATACTCCAATTTTAAATTTGTTTAGAGTTCTTCGGTATTATCTTCTCTAAATAAAGATGTTGCTTTTGAGAATACCAATGATGAAAACTTGGATTCTTAACTGAATTTCATTTTTAATCATGTTGGTGAAAATGAAGAGATTGATTTAGCTTTTTAATTGAGATGAATAATTTGAGGGACAAAAGACATGTTAAAGCGGAGAAAGAAAGAACTAAAGTGTTAGCGACTTGTTTATAGAAGTGATAATTGATACATCACTCACTTAAGTCATGTTTTAACCTCATTGATTCTTTTTAATATGAGGTCTACCATTTATTTCTATTGTTCTCTCATAAAGATATCATTGTTACTTGTCATTTGTAGAACGTATAAATTGACTAATTAAACAAAAAAAAATTTAAATGTGGATGCTTGGAAAATTGGTATTATTAAAAAAATATTAAAATCGTAGAAAATAAAGAATAAATTGGAGTGAAATTGAATGCATAAGAGAATGACACTTATGAATTGTTGTAATAAGAATAACTTTACTTATATATATAGTGGATAAAATAAAAGTAATATATGTTTTTCATGACAAAAAAATAAAGGTAATATATGTTGATTGTTGAGACTTTTATGCAGAACAAAATTAGATATAATTTGTTGAAATAACAATACATAAGTTAAACAAATAAGAGGGAAATACGAATGAGTTTGGAAGTATAAGGAGATGCCATGAGTGAATTGCATTAAATAGAATAATCTTACTTTAATATATACTAGTGTAGTGACAAGTGCTAAGCATGAGATTGCTCGTAATGACTCAATAATGACTTTCATATTTTTGACATATATGACACTAACGTGTAGTTTATTAAAGAGCAATGATATATGAACATTTAAAAATCAACAACTTTTGGACAACTAGTATAAAAATACATCAATTATAACTATTGATGTGACCATAAGAGAGAGAAACAACTAATTAAAAAATGATATAGTATCTCTACAGTATAGGTATACGATGTTGGACAGCCAAAAGATTGTCAATATATCATTTCTCTTTATCAAATAATAGTTAATATTAATTGTGAGATTCGTAACCATTTTTTAAGCTGATTTTCTAAAGTATAAAACCAACTATTAAAAAAATAAGCACATACAATGTACAAAGATATATGTAACGAAAAAAAAGTAAACATCAAACATATGTTTTAACCAAAATTTATTAGGTTGTAGTCCGATCAATGCTTATATTTAAATGTTTATTTTGTATAGGTTTAATTTAAACATTCTTTTGATTAGAAACATGATCATTATACACTCATTTTTTAAACACTTCCAAAAATTGAGCTGATTCATCAAAGTCATTCATGTTGATTGTATCGCTCCGTCGAAAAAATATGTTTAGTGTGTCGGTGTTAGTGATTTTGTTTACACCGTCGTTGTTCTTGAATATCTTGCCACTAAGATAATTTTCTTCATACAGTGAGATTTCTGTATTGAATTGGAAGTTCCACTGAAACCCAAAAGAACAATTTAAGAATATGAAATCCCACTAAACACAAGAACAATTTATCTCAGGAAATACAATTTGCTACCAAAGTATAGTTACTTTCTTATAAAACCTCAAAGCACAAAATTTAGAGTTTGTTGTCAAAAAACACCTAAGATGATGATGGCGGAATTCAACATGACTGTCGGAGCATCGATTTCTCATGTACCATTACTTGTTGACAATTACATAATCCATGACTATATATAGGATCTTCAAGGATAGATCATTACTAGAACGTAAAGTGTGCTCAAAAGTTGGTGTTGTGACACAACAAACATTATGAGTTTTAGAGTGTGTTTGGATGGGGGAATGTAATGATTTGAGGGAATTTTTAAATATTTTGAGGTGAATTCCATTGTTTGGATAATAATTTGAAGAATTTTCAAAATGATGGAAATTTATGAAGTATTTTGTTCAAGTTAAATTTAGAGAATTTCAAATGACACCTAAAAGTTGAGAATTTCAAAATTCATCATTATTATAATTTTTTAATTTTGGTCCTCAAATTTTCCAAATTTTTCAATTTGAAAAAATTGCAAATTGAGTCCTCAATTTTTTCAAAAATTATAATTTGACCCCTTATTTCAATTTTAATATTTTGTCCAAAATATTTAAAATTTATAAAAGTTGCCTAAAAATAATGACAATGAAATTTTTTATTACTCCATTCAAACAAAATTATTTAGAAATGAAAGTAATTTAATTGAATCATTTAAATTGCCTAGAATTTTAAATTCTTTAAAATTTCTCAATTACCTCATCCAAACACACTCTTAGAGTTTGCCTCCTAGGTCCAAGAGACATGTGTACCTCACGAAAAACTACCGTTGAAGGAAAAATCCATTTGAAATTGTTTTTAATAGATAAACAAACTCTTGTGTTAAAAGATTAAGATTATTATTATTATTATTTCATATTGTGTTTAATGTGTGCTCTTGAGTGTATTTCATTAAAGTATATATACTAGAATTCGTGAATACGACAAACGAACGGCAGAGGAAGGATTCACACAAGTTCTTTCCAAGAAGCAGCAACAAGCAGTGAAAAAACAAGTGCTAGGAAAAGCGTCGTATAACACCCGTGCAAAGGGTAGCCCCCCACCTAATGCTCAATGAATTTCCTCTTCTGGAATGTCCGAGGTCAACCGGGGGTCTCTTTTAGGACTCCTTAGGTACTTTCCTTGGTGTGTTTTATTGTATCATTGACAATGTCTCGGTGTTCCACTCTGAAATTCTTCTTTGCTTTGGAGAGGGTTCAGTTTGGTTAGATTCGCTTCCGGTGGAGTTGCATTTGGATTTCTTTCGTGACATAATTGGTTTGACTAGCTACAGATTTCCTTAGTCTGATGTAGTCTGTCTGCACTTTTTTATGTTTTTCTTCAGAGGATTTTGGCCTAGTCCCCCCTCTTCTTGTATATATATTTTCTTTTTTTTAATAAAATTTTAGAGTTTGGCGGCTTAAGATGGAGGTTTCCCGAGATGCCAACCTAGTTGGGATGTCAATGTTGCCTTCTAATGTTTGTCATTTCTCCTTGCTTAACAAAAAAAATTAAGGACAAGAATTCGAATCTCACAAACATGTTAAAGTCATGTATCATTTGTTTATAATCAACAAGCTCTTCACATTTCAAAATGAGTATGAACATAACTTCAATTCAAGGCATAATTAAGAAAGAATAGTTATTAATAGGTCTTAATGCAAAGAGAGGATTTCGAACAAAGGACAAATATGCGCCAACCACTTTAGGTTGTCACGTTTAAACTAAATACATCAAACCATTTCTAAAACAGTAAAAAAAAAGAAGACAGAAATTGAATAAAAGTGAAAATGGAGCATAATTGAATTCACACACCGACATACCTAAGATTTTTTATTTTTTTCTATACTAGTAATAGACCCGTGCTTCCGCACGGGTCACGTGACAATTTGCAAATTATATAAAAAATAATTACATTGTTAATATTGTCAAATGTTTAAAATATTAAATAAAAATTATCAACATTAATATAATATTTTTATTGAATATTTTTTCTTATATATAGTAAAATGTGTTAAATATTTGAATTGCGTATGTTTTGGATTTTATTTTCTAATATACATGAAAATACTTTTTTTTATAGATATTTCAAGTTATTAAACTAATTTTTTTAAAACTCAAAATATCAAAATTAATGTAATGTTTTTATTAGATAAATTTTTATTTTATATGCAAAACACCGTTCAACGTTTGTATCGCGCCCGTTGCAGATTGTATGTGTTTTATCTGCATAAATACAAATGGCAGTACCTCAGAATTCTGTCAATGAAGAATTTGAAGCTACTTACACATTTGAGGTTCAATCAGAAGTTAATACAAACCGCACTGACCGGCTGCTAGCAATTCATTACATGTGTTGGAAGAGATATCTGCTGATGAGAACATAGGCATGGTTGTTCGTGGAAACGTGCAAGGCTCAACTGCTGCAGATTGCGAACAGGATGCCCCACAAACCCAACACGCAGCAAACAATAACACATATGACGCAGAGGTAAATTTATCTGTTCAGCCAGAAGTACACAGCAGCAGGAACGTTCAGAATGATCTTGACTTATGGGCCAGAATCCACGAATATGATCAACGAATGGCTGCTGAAGGCTTCACTCAAGTTCTTTCAAAGTCGCAGAAGCAAAATCTTAAAAAGCAAGTCATTGGCAAGCCTTATCAGACCCGTGCAAGGGGTGGTCCTCCTCCTTCTTCCCAATGATTATTTTATATTGGAATGTCTGAGAAACACATTTACTTCAAGGAAGATGGATTGTCTTACTGATTTGGGAATAGAAGCTGTTAAAAAATTGGGAGAATTGGTTGTGGTGTCATCCATGAATTAAATATTTGACACAACACAAAACAATTACAACCAATCTGGAGGAAAAACTCAAGAACTTGAAATGATGAAACAAGCATTGCAAACAAGAGTGAACATTGAAAGTAGGATTGAACCTACTGTACAAAAATGCTCCCTATAAATATGCCTCGTTTAAGTTTTGGTCCCTGTAAAAAAAATTTTTTGATTTTGGTCCCTGCAAAATTTTTTGTTTTTTAAAATAGTCCCTCCAAGGACTATTTTCAGAAACGAGGGACTATTTTAAAAAACAAAAAATTTTGCAGGAACCTGTTTAAAAAACAAAATATTTTGCAGGGACCAAAAACTATAAAATGGGTCCAGTCATCATGTACCACGTATACAAGTCATCACAAAAATGGGGTCAGGGACTATTTTAAAAAACAAAAAATTTTGTAGGGACCAAAAACAAAAATTTATTTTTACAGGAACCAAAACTTAAACGAGGCATATTTGCAGGGACGAGTGCAATATTTAAGCCATTTAATTATTCTTGGGAAAAGCAAGCCACTAAAAACATAGAATATATTACAAGCTTGAAGGAGGAAAAATACAAATTTAACAACCCCAAAGTTCAACTACCACTTGGATCTACCTTCACAGAAGATATCAAGAGCTTAATTATAACAGAGGTCATAGAGAAACTCAAGGATGATCAAGTCAAAATGATTAGCATTTGTGGGATGGGCGGAGTGGGAAAAACCACAGTGGTGAAAGAAGTCATCAAAACAATAGAAAAAAGTAAGCTATTTGATGAAGTTGCGATGACAGTGGTCTCCCATGATATAAATTATGAGAAGATCCAAATACAAATTGCTGAGGATTTGGGCATGGAAATGAATAAGGTCAGCGAGAAAGGAAGAGCCAAGGACTTACTTCAAAGACTGATGAGTAAAGATAAAAAGATCCTAATTGTGCTAGATGATGTGTGGGGCATTCTTGATTTTGAGAATATTGGACTTCCTAAGAAATATTGCAAAATATTGCTCACATCATGGTATTCAGGGTTCTATTTGGTTAGATACGCTTCCAGCTGAGTTGCATTTGGATTTCTATCGCGACAGAATTGGCCTGCCCAATTATAGATTTCCTTAGTCTTTTATTTATTTTGCTTTGTTTCTTTTTCTTTTTTTTTGAGGGTTTTGGCCGAGTTTCCCTCTTTCTTTGTACATACTTTTTCCCTTTTTTATTGAATTTAGAGGTTGACAGGCATAGGACGGAAGCTTCCCGGAGTGCCAACCTAGGTGGGATGTCGGTGTTGTTTCCTGATGTCTGTATCTCTCCCTGCTTAGCAAAAAAAAATCTGCATAAATAAATTTTTACGTAAATATATGAGAAAGTTGATATGATAAAATTGTAGAAACTCATTCATATTGTCAAAATATAAACATTAAAATAGTGTTTATATTGAATAAATTTTTATTTTACATGCAAAACACCGTTTAATGTTTGCACCGCACCCGTTGCAGATTTTATGTGCTTATATATGTATAAATACTTTTTTATGTACATATAAGAAAAAATCGATATGATAAAATTTTAGAAACTCGTGACTATTTTCAAAATATCACCACCAATGTAGTGTTTTTATTAAATAATTTTTTATTTTATATGCAAAACACCGTTCAATGTTTGCACCGCACCTGTTGCAGAATATATGAGAAAGTTGATATCATAAAATCGTGGAACTCATTAATATTATCAAAATATAAACATTAATATTGTGTTTCTATTGAATAACATTTTATTTTATATGCAAAACACCGTACAATGTTTACACCGCACCAATTGAGGATTTTATGTGCTTATATATGCATAAATAATTTTTTCACTTACATATATGAGAAAATCGATACGATAAAATTTTGAAAACTCGTGACTATTTTCAAAATGATAAAATTTTGAAAACTCATGACTATTTTCAAAATATAAACATCAATGTTGTGTTTCTATTAAATAACATTTTATTTTAATATTTAAAACACCGATAAATATTTGCATCGCACTCGTTGAGTATTTTATAAGCTTATATATGCTGAATAAATTTGTTATTTAACGATATGTGATAGTCGATATGTTAAAATTTGAAAAACTCGTTACCATTTTCAAAATATCAACATCACTGTATTCTTTCTTCAAAATACCGTTAAATATATACACCGCACTCATTGTAGAATTTATGTGCTTATATCTCCAAAATCAAATTTTATGTACACCAATATGAGAAAGTTGATATGATTGAATTTTGAAAACAAATTATTATTTTAAAAATATTAACATTAATGTATTGTTTCTTTTTTAAAGAAATTAATGTATCGTTTCTATTAATATAAACTGTTTTCCTATATTTATGCCATAATACACTGTTTTCTCTTATTATTTAATAGAAAATTGACCATGAAACCCACTAAATTAGTGATATTAGAAGTATGACCGACGATTTTTTGTGCAATTTATTTAACAAATAAAGAGAAACGGATAATAAGGAGAAGAAAGAATAAATAAATTGACTTTTATATTTGCAGAATATAGGGAACTAGTTGTAGGCTTCGTAGTGATAAACCGAAAAAAATAATAAAAATATATAAGATAAAGGGAATCATATCATAAGGAGAAGAAAGATGAAACAAATTGGTATTTTTTATTTGCAAGATTGAGAGAACTAATGTTAGGCTTGGAAGTGATAAACCAAAAGAATTAGTTATGCTTGGAAGTGCTAAATCTACGAAATGACGATATAGAGACTCCAAAGTGATAAATATACAAAATGACGATATAGAAAATTAGTTAGGCTTGGAAGTAATAAATCTGAAAAAATGACGATGTATAGGGAATAAGTTCGTTTAGGAAGATAAGCAAAAATATATATAATGATTTTTTAAAAATGAATAAATTAAATTTTATTTTGTAAAATGACAATTGAACCCATAAAATTAAGAAGATTATTCGTTTAATCAAGGATAATTATGAGATTTCACTGGAGTAAGATTTTCTTATTATAGTAGTAGCAGTAGTAGATTAGTAGTAAATGTAGATATTTAAATTTGTTGTGTGGAATTGAAAAAATAGTCGTCCGTAATTATCATGATAATATTTGGCTTTTAAAAAGGACAATTATGAAATTTTGTTGGATTTTGATTTTTATATATTAATTTTTTTTGAAAGAATTTTCTTATGTATTGTTAGTAGATTAAAAAAACAAATAAAATTTTAAAATTAAAAATATTTTAAAGATTTATTAATTTTGCATCCAAGAAATAAATATGCGTGGAAAATTGTTATATCCGTGGATAGTTCCATAACATTTATTTTTATGTCATTTTTTAAAAAACAAATAAATTGATTTCATAGTTATCCGGAAAAATTTGTTAGACTTGTGATAATCATTATCGTAATTTTTTTAACAAATTAATCATATTTATTTGTGGAAATTTGTTGCAGTTGTGATGACCATTATCTATAATTAATTGTTTTTTTAAAAATAATTAAATTAATTTTTTGCAAAATGACTATTATGCACATAAAATCAAGGAGATTATGAATTTTATAAAGGATGATTATGAAATTTTGTTTTTTTTAGTAGATTTAGATGCAGAAAACACGTAAGTCAACATTAATAATAATATCCCAACTCGATGCCACTTATCAAAACTGAAAATCCCAAATATAAAGTTAACAAGTACGTCAACATTAATTCCCTAAAAAAAAAAGAAGTACGTCAACATTAATAATGCTAGAAATGTCTTAAATAAAATAATATTTCCTTCTTCCAAGACGTCTAACCATTACCTTCAATCTACAACACGCCTTTCCATCACAAACGTGAAGCAAAAACAAATTAGAGAATACACAAAACATAGAACAATTTTGTATTAAATCATATCACAATCAATAAGTCACCAAATCAATTATCATTATGTTATACATGTCTCTAGATTATAAATTATCTTCTTTATTTGGCATCATTCTACTTTGAAGTCAGGTGGATTAACAATTCAAAATATCATGGTGTTTTCAGGAGAGGATATAATGATTGTCTTATTATCATCGACAAGTCAGGAGAAGAATATCACGATAATTTTGTCATTGCTGATAACCCAAAGAGATAACATTTTTAAAAAGTGTAAAAAGTAATCTTAGTGTGTGTTTGGTCCAGCTTTGGATATAATTGATTATGACAGAATTGATTTTGAGAGAATTAATTTATGTTTGGATACAATAATGCAGAATTGATTAAACAAACGGAATGTTGTTTGGATAGTTTTTATCAAAATTGCTTTTAAATGTATAGTAACTAAAATGGACATAGCTAAATTCAAGTAAATGTGCATGGTTGAATGTATATGTAGATCAATACTAAATGTAGATATATTATTTAATTTAAATAAATAAATTTTCTATATATTAATTTAAAACATAATAAATACGATCATTAAGCTAATTTTTTTTACAAAATATTTGTTCATATATTTTATATTTTTTGATAAAATATATTTAAGTTAAATAATACTAGAGTTAGTTGTCAAAAATGATAAAATATAGCGTAAAAGAAAGGTAAAAGAAAAAATACAGTAAATCTGAATGGAGACAGCGTAAAGGAAAATTCAAAATTTGGTAACTCATGATCATAAACATTTTTCGGGGGCTAATTTGGTTCGTTAAGTTTTCTTGATTAAATTTGGTTCATCAAATTAATTACAAAGCGAAAAGAAGGAGAATTGATAAAAGGGCAATAAAGAAAAATAATACGTTGTAATAATCAAAATATAAAATTTATTTAATGTAGAATTGATTCTAGGAAAGCCAAAAGTTAGGAATTGTAGTTCAAGGAGAATTGTTTTTGAAGGATAGAAGTAATTCTGAAAAGCCAAACCAAACAACATTCAAAACTCAATTTCCACTTTTAAGGTTTATAGAAGTCCTTCTTGTTGCCCAAAAGCCAAAACAATCGGACCTAGTACTACTACATAAACTACACGTTCATGTTCTTATGATCCAAAACGAATCTTAGTACTACATGTTTTTTAAGAGTTTGAAACATCGATGAAGAACACTATGTTGTGAAAATGCTACAATTGAAACTGGTTATAACCAAAGTCAAACTCAAAACCCTTTTTCCTTACACAAGCATTTTCACAAACACTTGGAACGCATCTTCATATTCATCATCTTCTTCATATTTTTCTCCATTACCCAAACCTTCATTCTCCATTACCCAAAACGACATCGCTTCCACCTTCAAAACCTGGTTCCAAAACCATCACCATTACCACGATCCTCTCCTTCTCCGAATCTACCAAATCCTCTCTTCCAACGACAATTTCTCCGCTTCTCTCACCTCCCTCAACCTCCCCATCACCACACCCTTTGTCCTCCGTGTCCTTCATTACGGCGCCGACAATAACTACATTCTTCCATGTCTCAAATTCTTCGATTGGGTTGGTCATCAGCCTGGTTTCTATCACACACGTGCTACATTCACCGCGATTTTTCATATCCTTGCACGCGCGAAGCTAATGCCGATGGTTATTGAGTATCTTGAAACGTTTGGGAAACGTGTTTTTGATCATAAAGTTCGTTTTATTGATTTGCTTGTTGTTGGTTATGCAATTGCTGGTAAACCTGAAACTGCACTCAATGTGTTTGGTAAAATGCGTTTTCAAGGTCTTGATTTGGATATAGTTGGTTATCATATTTTACTTGGTGCTCTTGCTAAGGATAATTATTTTAATTCTTTTGATGTGATTCTTAATCAGATTCGGAGTAAAGGGTATGCGACGCGTGTTACTGATACTATTGTTGTTAAGTTTCTGTGTAACCACGGTAGGTTGGATGAGGCGGAAAATTATCTTATCGGTTTGTTGGATAGTGGGAAAAAGTTGCATGGTTCTGAGGTAGGTTTTCTTGTTGGTTCATTGTGTGAGAGGAAAAAGGTTGGGCATGCTGTTGAGTTGGTTAAGGAGTTTGGGAACTCGGGGTTGAATCTGTTTGAACATGCTTATGGTGATTGTATAAAGGGTCTTGTGAAGGGTGGTAGGTTGGATGAGGCTTTGGAGTTTTTTAGGCAGAAGAGAGAATCTGAAGGGTATGTTCCTCGTTGGTATAGGTATAACATGTTGATTTGTAGGCTTTTGAGGGAGAGTAGGCTTCATGAGGTATATGATTTGTTGATGGATATGCAGGAGTCTTGTATTCCACCTGATATGGTTACTATGAGTGCTGTCTTGTGCTTCCTTTGCAAAGCTGGGATGGTGAATGTCGCGCTCCAATTGTACGAATCCAGGTCTCAGTTTGGACTGAATCCAAATAACTTGGCTTACAAGTATTTGATACTTAATCTGTGTTGGGATGGGAGTGTTAAGGAGGCGTACAGTGTTTTCAAAAGTTTTATCGGAAATGGTCTTTTTCCTGATACACAAACCTTTACCACACTTGCCAATGCTTTGTGCAGAGAGTGCAAGGTTGATGAGATGAAGGAGCTGATGCATCTTGCCTGGGAGCGAAACTTTACACCGAGCCATATCACATATGACAAGTTTATATTGGCTTTGTGCCAAGCTGGAAGACTAGAAGATAGTTATTTGGTGCACGGGAATCACAACAATGCAACTGCTAGACTGTCCTATGGTAGGATGATTAAGAGTTTTATTAAGTTTAAGAGGGGAGACATTGCTGCTCGCCTTCTGGTTGAAATGAAAGAGAAGAATTTTGAATTGACGCGGATCTGGTGCACCGCTGTTATTGGAAGTTTACTTGATATGGAAAATCCAAAATCACGTGTTTTCAATTTATTGGACACGCTGACTCATGGTAAACCTGATGCTAAGATTTTCAACATTTTCATTGATGGAGCTGGGCATGCCAATAATACAGAGTTGGCTAGGGAAGTATATGAGTTGATGCTAAGGAATAACATTGCGCCCAGTAATTCATCTCAACGTCTTGTGTTGATTGGTTATTTGAAAAGTGGAAAGATATATGATGCTTTGAATTTCTTTCACAGTCTTCGGCGCCAGGGCACAGTGAGCAAAAAAGTATATCAATCCATTATTTTGGCTCTGTGCAAATCCAGTAAGGCTGACATTGCACACAATTTCTTGTTTCAAATGTTAAAAGCTGGACTAAATCCAAGCATTGAATGCTTTGAGAATCTTGTGCAGATGCTTTGCTCATTGGAAAGATACCATGAAGCGATAAATCTTGTTCATGTGTATATAAAAATGGGACGTCGATTAACTAATTTTCTCGGCAACATACTTCTTTCTCATTCTTTGATATCGCCGAAAATCTATCATGCATGTGTTCGTTTAAGAGGAGCCAAAGAGGAAGAATGTTTTCCTATGTCTACACTGAGCTTTGTCATTGGTGCATTTTCTCGTTGTCTTAGAGTAAATCCTTCTGTTGAGGAATTGGAGAAACTAATATCAATGTGCTTTCCGCTTGACTTTTACACCTACAATCAGCTGCTGAGAAGAGTAACCCAATATGATATGAACCAAGCTTGTGAGTTGTTTAATAGGATACGTCAGAGGGGTTATGAGCCTAATGATTGGACTTATAATATCATGGTAAGTGGTTTCTCAAATCATGGGAGAAATGATGAGGCTAAGCTGTGGGTTGAAGAAATGCACCAAAAAGGATTTTATCCAAGAGAGAATACTAAAAGAAATGTACAAAAAGGGATTTTATCCAACAGAGAATACTAGCATATTGATTTAAGAAGAATCAATTGACGTGTTAAAGATGCAGAAGGGTTCATACAATTTTGGTAAGGATCTTGTGATTCTTGTCTGATTATTGAAAAATATGGTTACATTCGATACATTGTGTTTTTTTCCTTCTTTTTTTCGATCTAATTGTTATTTTAGAGCAATCCTTGTATCTCTTATTATCCTTCTTTTTTTTCTTTGTGGAAGCATTATGAATAAAATGTGTCCACCTTGTATTATTTATCAAACTAGACTGACATTAGCGATGAAATTGGGTATATCATTTATACATCATTTTATCTGTCATACTGTATTTTTAAAGTTTGAAGCACTGCTTCTTATCCTCTTCAAGCTAGTTGCCATTGCACAGAATGAAAAATAATATCAGTTGATTCACGTGTCATGAAACAAATTTGATAGATTTGAAATTTCAATACAGAAGTCGCTCTTAGTGTCAGTCACTACTCAGTTGTTGTGTTTGATTTATCTATTGATTGTCTATTTGAGTAGGATTGCAGAATAAGAGACCACAACTATGGGACTATTGTTCTCAGTTATTAATTTTTTTCGGTACAATTGTTCTTGCTTATTTTATATATGTTTCATATGACACTGAATTTTGCTATTTCACCATAAATACTTTGAACCTGCTCACTTGGTGGGTTATTCGCAAAGAAATTAATAGAAACCCTTTGTCTCGGTGTTATCGATTGAAGATGGTGGAAAGCTGAAAATCCGCCATAAAATGCCATGGCACCACCATCCTTCACAAATTTGCCACAATGGTTGTCGAAAAATCTGTCGCCACAATCCTCCATGGTGTCGCCATGGCCGATATTTGACAAAACTGCTATGTTTCTATCTTTCTAATCATCTGCCGCTGCTATGTTTCTATCTTTCTAATCATCTGCCGTGGTAGAATATTCCATTTTGGATACACTTTATCTTGGTAAGTTGAGAATGTGCTCTCATTTTGTAAAGGGTTGGGAGTTTGATGCAAGTGCCATATTGGCCATTGGTATCTTTCATTGCAACTAAAATATTAACCTTGCAGTTTGCCTCTGAGCTATATTCCTTGCATCCTTCTTGAAAGCATAATCTACGATGCCTTGTTACCATTCGGTGATAGAACCTGGAAAATTCAGGTGAACAACTGTGTATCATTCACTGCAAATGGATGAGCTAAAGCTCTTACCATGGTGGAAACAGAGAAACTGATAAACTAGAGTTACGAGAACTCCTAACCAGAGCTAAACTCATAACGAGAGAATACTTTCTCCTAACTGAACGCTAACAACTTTTCTGAATTCTTTATTCACTCCCCTATCCTCTCTTTTATAACAGAAAATGCCTTCCTGACAGAATATTGCCATGCCACTATTATCTCCATTCACCACATCAATTGAGCTGGAGTCCAAATCCATTATCCTCTCATTCTGCAATAATTATTTGTTGTACTGTTAGAAGATTTAAAAAATATCTTGTAAATGTAATACTTTGGTATTATCTTGAGTATCTTAGATTATCTCATAGGATTAATTTCTTGTATTAGAATATTTTAGACTACCACATAGCATAAGTGTAATTTTTGTATTACTTTGTTATCATATTTGTTTCCCTATTAAATTAGGATTTGGAGTCTTGTATTCGTATAAATAGGAATCATTGTTTAGTCTTTTTATATAAAATCATAATCATCAATCATATAAAATATCAGACTATATTGACACAATTCAAAGTATTTATTCTTTCTTTTGGGTCTGTAAAATAATCAGTTGGTGTTTTCGCTATTGTTTCTTTATTGAGTAATGTGATTGACTCTTTCCTTGTTTTAGAACTTGCCCCGAAATTGTTATTTTGTATTACTTCCAATTGACATTTCATGATTTGATCAATGTCAACCTCATTCTCATCGATTTATGTCCAAATCTTGAACCAAATCTATTGATCTCAGGCTTTTTGTATTGTTATTATTAATATACTTTCAAGTTTCCTCGTGATGATAATTTGGAGAGCTTGGGAAGCTATATTTTTCAGGGTATTATTAAACGAACACAATTATATTCCTTTTCACTCTACCTAGTCAGATGCTTTCTGATGACCCCATTGGTAGTTATTATGATTGTATGCCACATTTGAAGTCCTGATAAGGTTTGAACTCTTGTGATGACTCATTTTTCCAGGGACTCCATACTTGGGAAACTAGATAGAAAGAATGTATATAATAATAGTAATTAGGGTAGCATTTATAAATGTGTATAAAGTTGTTCGAAAAAAAGAGTCTAAAAAGTGCTGCGGGTAACAGAATCTAATTAAAATTGAAATGAAAGAACTAGTTGTGTAGAAAAAAGCAGAGGAAAAAAAAGAAAGAACTGAAGGGTGAAGAGCGTTGTTATCTGAGAAGAGTTCTTAGAGAAATCAGGCTGAATAAATATATTTTGTGAGAAGCCTCAAATTGGATAGAACGAAACTCAATAAAGGAGCCCAGGCTCTACACATAGTGGAACGTGTCAATGTTCAAATTGTACCATTGAGAATTAAAGAGTTGCATATTTTCTGACACTGGTGTTAAGTGTCCTAGCATCAAAATTTCTCATGGTTTGGAGTGTCCATAAATGGGCAACATCAAATTGAAGTACAAATGAAGTCACTAACTTGTTTGGTTGATGTGAAAAGGAAGGGTTGGAAAAGAAATATTATAGGTAACCAAGTCTTTTATTAGAGGGAATATCTAATCAGGTAAAACCACAATTACAGATATCAGAATCATAGGTTAAACACACTCAAACTCACAATGACGAAAACCAGAAGATTGTTCTAGACATATAGATAAGTATCGTCGAAAGCTGAGAATACTTCCTTCGCAAAACAAAAAACTGAGAATACTTGAAAGGGAGAATCATGGAAATGTAATCTACACCCTATTGTTTGGTAAAGTTTAGCATTAGAACCTCTGTCATCTGTTTTGATCAGTGTTTTGTAGGAAGTAACCTATCTCGATATATAAAACTATTATTTTTTCTATTTAACATTCTAGACAGTTGTTGATTTTCAAGGACAGACAATGATTTTGTTAATGAAATCTCAAAAAACATCTCTTTACTGATTAACCTATTTTATCATAACTGCTGACTTTAAGCGGTTGTCTTGTCTTGTATTGATTTGGAATAACAGTGTCAACTGGGAAAATGTATATCTGATCTGTGTATTATTTTTTGAACCATGTCTTTTTTGTTGTGGTATGCTTGAATATTTGAAAGCCTGAATACAATGAAAGGACCAGTGTTGTCGATGATGGACGACGGAGAGCCAAAACTCCATCATACTGGCTGACATGTGGCACAGGCGCCATATTCGAGTATGGCACCGTGGCGCCGCTGCTCTTCAGAAACTGGCCATGGCGGAAAGCCAAAAACCCGTCACCAATATTTGCCATGCCGATATTTGACGACACTGGAAAGGACCTTCTTAAAGGTGGTAATTTGTTGCAAAGTGTATGAGCGGAAAATGTAATAAGTTGTCACCATTATATCTGTTGCATCAATATTGGTTATTCCAGTTCCTCAACAGAAGTGCTTACATGTATTAATAATGCAGGGACAGCTTCATCTATGACATAATCTGTAAGAAAGGCACAAGACAAGACAGTACTTCAAGCATGATCTATAAGAGAAGATCATTGCTACTTTTTGGTGATTATTTCCACTATCTTCGTTGATTTAATACAACATGTCAATGCATCACGGTCATCCACTAGTGCCTAGAAAATGTAAAATAGTTTCACACTCATGTCTTATCAGATTTGTCCAAGTGATAAGAGACTTGAGCCCCCTTAAGTAAGTTGTCATGGGTTCGATCTCAAACTCTTGCGTATGAAAAAAAATCGGTTAGGAGAGGAGAATCCACCTGTGTGTCCCTCATGTTCTCCGATGGAGATTATGATTGATAAACTACGGTGAAAACTTCACTTACAACTTTATCCTTACTTTTAACTATTATATTTACAATGTTATTTTACTTTATTATTTAAATAATTAATTAAAAAATTGTTAAATCTCCTTAAAATTAAAATATAAACAACACCACTATAATATACTCCCTTCGTCCCAAAACAAGTGACTTTGTTCACCGTTGTATACATGTCAATACACATCTTTGATCTTTAATATCTTTAATTATGCATCTGCAAAAATTATAAAAAGTTGAATTTTGAAAATATTCATTGAGACGAATCCAACAATATCTTACAATTTGTCTTTATATATTAGTAGGAAAATATGTTCAAAGTATGTTATGTAAACTGTGCATGTGGTCTAACATGTCATTTATTTCGAGACAAAGAGTAGATTTTAATTATTAATTAAAAAAATATCTAAATTTCATTTAAATAGTAACATTACACGGACAATATTTGACATTGTTAAAAAAATTATTTTAATTTAATTTTCGAAAAATATATTTGATCATATATATATAGACATACACACCACCTTTTTGTTAGTGATAATAAAAAAAAAATAATCATTTTGCTTTTTGAATGTGCAACGATTAGTAACAATAGCACTTCAATGTATACAACTTTTAACAAAGCACTATGTTAATCATAAAAGTCTCTTACATTAAAATGATTCGCTAATATTGTCATATTAGTCATTCAATATACTTAATTATTATTATACAGTCTTTATAAATACTTACATACTATCATATCAATTCATATATATAAAAAATAAAAATTAAAGCCAACATTGAAAAACTATTTTAACATCAATGACTATGTTGACTAAAAATGTGAACAATCAAAAACTATTTCAAAATTTCGATAAATTAAAAAACTATTGCGACAACTCGTTACACAATTGGAGCCAACATGCCTTAAAAAAAAAAAGGCTAAAATGCACTTTTGGCCCCCCAAGTTTCCAAAAGTTGTGACTTTGGCCCCCTATTTTG
>Ga0228710_1002619_pt1 | contig 28468 bp, 12 predicted proteins | sample MedpolnodulmetaG_FD_177995 | JGI IMG/M metagenome (GOLD analysis project Ga0228710, IMG submission 177995) | Root nodule microbial communities from Medicago polymorpha collected in Santa Monica, California, United States - pink nodules | ecosystem: Host-associated > Plants > Roots > Nodule... | reverse complement strand
TGAATCTTAAAGTGTTTAAGTTTCTGTTTGATTTGTGATTAATGATTTAATCAAGATCCGTTTCAATGGGATTTGTTCCGCTAAGAGGATTACAAAAATTTGAAAAACCTCTCTTAAATCCCTTCAGATTCTAGCCATTTACATGATATTGATTATATTCTTGTACTTCATTTCTTATCTTTGATTTAAATGCTATTGATAAAAACTTTTGAATCTAGGTTTATAATATTTATCTATCAAAACAATGATTCTAGACATAGGATTGATGTTTTGATAATCAAACAAAGTATCGGAACTTAAAGCTTTCGGATCTTTTAATAGATTGAGAAATCATCGATTAAACGATACGATCGACTATTGGATTATTTAATCGTTTGGGAAATCAACGATTAAACAATACAATTGACCTCACAAGATCATTTGGACACGAATGATATTGTCGAGTGATGCGTGATAATATCGGTTAAGCGCTAGAATCCATATATGTGATTGTTAGGTTATGTTTGACACTTAATCAACGAGCTCTAAGTCCAACGTTTGTACGCCTTATTTCTCTCAATTTTTATCTTTGTATTTTAGTTATCATAGTTTTAAACAAACAAACCAATTACTCTTTAACTTAAAATGATAATCAATGTTGAACGGTTTGTGATATCGCACTAGTCCCTGAGGAGACGATACATAAATACTTACTTTTGAGTGATAGAAAAATACTACATCAATTTCTAGGAGACGATGAATGTGTTGTGAAATTATGGGTTTCAATGGGTTCGTGGGAAGGGAAATATTTTTTGGGTTTTGACGAAAGGTTTTCAGAGATTCTATCAATTTTGGGTTTCGATTAGTTTTGGGTTTCAATTATGAATTGTTGTGATTCTGGGTGTCAACTCTGGGTTCATCGAAGAAGACGATGAATTGTTGTGAGAGAAGGGAAATGGCTTCTTTTTTGCAGGAAGCAAAGACAATAATTGATTAATTTATTTAATTTTATTCTTTATCTATTTGGATTCGGATTCACTGTAGTCGCTGACACGATGTGGTCACTCAGTCAGAGATATCTCATCCATCCAATAAATTACAAGGTCCACATAAGCATTTCTCTATTTTCTCACCACAAGGACAAAACACACGATTGTAAAAACTGAAAAGTATAGTATAATTTGTTTCAATATGAAAGTGAAAAATATATATTATCTATACCTTTAATTTTAATCAAAATCAAAATAATTTTTAATCAAAATTTAATAAAAAAAAAATTGTTTGTAATTTATACGCATTACCGCAATTTAAAAAGCGAACAGACGAACACGGAGTGCCTGTCGCAACACTAGTAAATATAATGGTTAATTAAGTAAATGATCCCTATAAATATTCATAATTTTATTTTTACTCTCGAAAAAATAAAATCACACTTTTTAGTCTTAGTTACATTTTTCTTTAGCTTTTTAGGGACCAAAAATGTAGACAAATTTTGTTTATAAGGACTAAAATGCTAATGGAAAATTTTAGGGTTAAATATGTTTTTGGTCCCTATAAAATTGGGACCTTTTAAGTTTAGTCCTTACTTAATTTTAATAGTTCTTTTAGTCTCTAAAATTTTTTTTGCAGTCAGTATTAGTCCCTCCTCAATTCAAATTTGTTTAATTTATGCTTAAACTCTTGAGTTTTTGAACAATTTTTTGCAGACGTGTTAAGAACATTACAAAAAGTTCCTCTGCAAAGAATTGTCTCAAAATTTGATTTTTTACGTCCAGATTTTGTTAATTTTATCTTTAACTTTTGCCGTTTTAAAAAAAATCATATTTAATTCGTTTTATGTTAAAAAATTCTAAATTTTAGTTAATGAACCATTCATAGTATTCTAAATTTTTTTGTAGGGACTGAAAAACCTATTAAAATTAAGTAAGGATTAAACTTAAAAGTTCCCAATTTTATAGGGACCAAAAACATAGAATTTTACATGACTAAAAATGCTAATAAATATTTTTACAAAAACTAAAAAGTGATTTTTATTTTGTAGGGACTAAAAACAAAATTCTGAATATTTATAAGAATCATTTACTTAATCATCCCTAAGTACAATAGATATCACTAATATTTTTCCGGGCACTATAAAACTTTTTTTAGGGAGGCGCTATCTAAAGTTAAGGGGGATGTATTAGATTAGGATTTTAAAGGACATTTTTTGCTTAAAAAAGTCTCAAAGATTTTAAAAGATTTTGTAGGATTTTAACGACTTTCATGATTTTAAAAGACTATCAGGATTTTCAATTTGGATTTCAATGGATTTACATCATAAGATTTTAAAGAATTTTAAAGGATTTCAAAAGATTTTATAAGTTTTAAGGACTCATTAAAAAGAAATGATTACAACTCTATCATAATATTCTCAATACAGACTCTTATTTTTATTTTTATTTTTTATGGGAGATTGAGAGGGAGAGAGAGGGAAGAGAGAGAAGGGAGAAAAGAGAGGAGAGAGAGAAGGGAGAGGGGAGAGAGAGAGAGGTGAAAAGAGAGAAGAGAGAGAGATAAGGGAGAAGGGATAAGAAAGAGATAGTAAACTTTTAAAAGAAAAACAATCTCAAAAAATCTCATATTTTCATGAAAGACTTTTTCTTTTTAAAATTGCACTAGAAAATCCCACAAAATCCATCAAAATCCAATTTATTAAATAATCCTTCAAAATTTGAATGATTTTGAAAACCATGAGACCTTTTTTAAGTGATGAAAAGTTTTGATTGAATACCTCAAGATTTTTTTAAAATGATAAAGAGTCTTGATTGAATACTACAAGACTTTTTTTAAATTGCAAAGAGTCTTGATTGAATACCACAATATATTTTCATAATTAAAAAGTCTTTTAAAATCCCTAAGAATCTTAATCCAATACATCCCCTAAACTACGAAAGCGTTTTTTTTTTCTATTTAAAAAGGTTGTTTAATGATAAATCTAAGACAACATTGTTTCTACCGAGCGTTGTCTAAATAGAAACCTTCTATGTTTTTTTTAATATATTCAATTTTTTAAAACTAAAATTATGAAAGCGCTTTTGCATAAAGCAGTAAAAAGTAGTACCTTAACCAACACTAATATGTACAAGTGTTGTCTAAGGGTCTTTGATGTTTTCAACAAAGCTTTTGTGAATAAGCTCTGTCTAAGGTGCATTGTTGTTACTTCATTTTGGTGCAATGACACTATCATATTCATATTTCTAAAACTATAGTCATGGAAATAATGAGAAATGAAGAGGATTCATTCACGAATCTGACAAACAAGCTCTTTTTTATGACGTACAAATAGGTGCTTTTGTCTATTGACGGAAGATGTTTAATTGCAAGAGTTAAGTAACAATAATGCGTAATGTTTTTAAGGTTATGCCATAAAGATTATATATTAACCTTAAAAACAATATATATTAAAGATTATATAATTTTTTAAGATTAAAACACCGCCACTAAGCCAAACTGACAAATGAATAATGATAATCAAGTAACAATTAAAACCACTCCTAAATATTTGAGTGACAATGCCACCAAACCAAAATGACAAATGATAGTCAAGTGTAGCAATTAAAATTATTCATAAACATCTGAGTGGTACAAATCTCCATTTATAGTAACCATAAAAAAATTCATCAACTTTAGACTTAATTCATGACCATACTAGTAGCATAACCTTGTCAATAAGGGAACATGATATGCATTCCTGATCATCAAAAATCACATGGTTATAATGTTTCCAGACTGACCACATGTATGATAACAAAATCAAATTAATGAAGACATTACTTGATTTCCATGAAGATATTCCTTTATTTGATTTTCATGATATAGTCACGAGTTTTCAAAAATTTATCTTATTGACTTTCTCATATCAGTATATAGAAGTTTGAACTCTCTGACTCAGAGTCCTAGCAACGCCATTGTTTGAAGAGAAAGAGTAAAGAATACTCATATAGGCATACTCATAGGCATAAGAGTCGGAGTAAAAAATACTCATAGTACCTGGAGAGGCAGAGTAAGTAATACTTGGTTTTGCGGATTAAGTTCTTTGAGTGAAGAAGACAAAATCTCTCTTGATAATGTAGCAACAAGTTTTGATCATGTATAAAACATCAGTGTTTTTCCTTTCCCTTGAGTGTTAACTTATAGTTAGTTCTTTATGTCATTTTTTCATCTATTTTCAATCAATCATTTTCAAAAAAGAAGAAAAGCATTTCAACAAAGAACTTAAGAACAAGTTTTAAAGGTCAATACAACTCAAATTTTTAGCCTTTAATTTAATGCATCATGTGGCTCTTGTTCCTTTTCTTGCTCATTATCTGTTCTAAAAGCAAAAATCTGAAAACTTAAAGAATAGAGACCGGAGAGGGCTGAGAGTCTAAGATCATTTAGTTTGCCTATTACTAACATTATTTGCATTCATGTTCACAAAAGAAACAAATGAAAAGGAAAAATAAATAAATAATTGGACACAAAGAATGATTCCTCCTTGAGTATGGAGGATGGAAATGAACCTCCTCCTCTTTTTTCCAATTCCATGCAAACAATATAACTGTTGACCCCTAACTGATTACATTAAAACAGAGTAGCTGTAATGAAATCCGTCGTGTTAACAAGTCATTGATCACCGTCCCCTTTTCACCTATCCACCATTGTAGACCGTATTGTATCTGTCGTTCTCTTTCTCAGTGATGTGTCTATATTACTTTTTTGGAAGAAGATGCATTGTCAAATGCGAAGATTCAACTTTATATAAAGGTGACAATCTACGGATCCATCTAATAAAGTGTAGAATCCTAACCCAAGTGTATTTTCTTCCCAATATAATACGGAGTGAGATCAAACAATGGAAACTGGTGACTATATCCATATTGATTTTCTTCCTATTTTACTAGAAAGAAATATACTCAAGTAAGATTTGTGATCGTCTATAGTCACATCTTGACACACACAAGTGCTAAGAGCTTGAATTTGTAAACACAAAGAACGGACTACAGAGTTCAAATCCCAATAAGTCATAAAGTGATCATCAGTATCTGTGTCGCCATCTCTAATTCTTATATTTTTTAATGCAAAATGGAAGAATGTAAAGCTTGAAAATGTGCTATAATTTTTATTTAGTAAAATCGTCCTCAATTTGTATCCATTTGATTGAATATAAATTACAGTTTCAACAACTTGTTTAGTCGTATTTGCTTTACTAATAGCTAGTTTATCAATGAATGCTTCCTACAGGGATGTTATTAATAAATTAAATCTTTGTTTCAACTACTTATGCTACAAGTATACTTTATGGTTAAATATATTTTCTGTGTTAAATAAGCTGAACTATTCTTTGATGACTTTAAGTGCTGCATGCATGTATTTGATCCAATACATGCATGGCATTATAAGGAAACTGATGAGCTTATCCGTACACGTGGGAATACCACATTGCCAATCCAAGTGTTACCCCTTAGCAATCACTCATCGCATGATAAGGATCAGAGGGTGATCCGCTGTTCCTCGACATGAATCGCTCAATGACCTCAATGAGTTTTTCACACAATTCTTCTGAAGCCCTACCTATAAAAGGACATGACATCTATACTGGGAGAAATGTACACATTCTATTGTATGCTTTTGCTTTTGCGCTTGTAATCTTTTATCATGATGTTTTAGACATCTAGCAAATAACAAATATTGCTCAATTTTGCGCCAGATGTCACTTCACGGGAGTGCCAATTGTCGCAGCCTAGAATGAAGCTGAAGAGCCAACCAAGGAGAAAAGAAAAGCTATGCCACTCACACAGTATTTTACAACTATTTTTTTACAATTTTTGTGATAACTTTATCTCTTATACTCACATTGTGTTTTTACTTTCACTCTCTATTGTTTTGGTTTCCGTATCAATATATACTTTTCTTTGTAAATGTTTCCGTGACAATATCTAATTTTCCTTGTAAATTTATGGTTGTCTTAATAGTTATCGATTAAATGGTTGTTCAAATAACACATCTCATATTTTTAATCTCTTTTATCAATTTCTCTCCCATCCAACTAGGATGTAGTGTAAGTGTATGTTTATATATAATGCAAGTGTATGTTTGGTTCCACGTCACAATATTAATTTGATTATGTAAAATTAATTGACTAAAATGAGTTGAAAGTAAAATGATTTGTGATTGGATGTATTCATGTAAAAAGAGAATCGAACTATAACTTTGTACATAAAAATCAATTCTAAACAAAAGCTGCACACTCCAACTTCAAGTAAAATTAATTTTGAAGACAAAATCAATTCTACTTAAAAAGAAACCAAACATGTCATAATCTTTCTTCACGCTTCAAAATCAATTTTGACCCCTTTAAAAATAGAATCAAATATACACGAAGTTTGATATTATTTAGAGTCTGTCAAAATCACAGTGATCTATCGTAGTTTTACAAAAACAACTCGAAAATCTCAAATCTCACCATGCTTTTGACAAACTCATTGTCATAAAAGAATCCAACGTAGAGAATCAACAAAAATAATTTGATGCTAATTTGGGTTCTTTGTAAAGGTAAAGTTAATTAATTCTAATTTTTTGAAGTGTTGTATTTGCATTTGGCTTTCTTTTGACGTGGAGTTCTCTGATTGCATTATTTGCTATGTCTTGTAGAGGTGTACCACGTTGTTGTATTGTTTGAAGCATTTGATGATAGTTCTTCTATATTACACAAGCTAAAAACAACAAAGAAATTAGCGAATTGTTGTGTTAAGTAGTATTGTAATAAATGTTGGTATCAATAATCAACTAATCAAGCACAAAATGCTATTGTCATCACCGGTCTCATATTGACAAAGTTTATAAAATAATCATTCAATGCTCTGATTCCATGGTGCCACCAATGTCAAGGGCAAAGGCTAAATTGTACATAGCATAAATAAATTGTGACACTAAGATTCAAAGAGCCACAGCCGTTGCTGGTTTCTCCGCAAACGGACCGGCTGCCTCGATCGTACCCTTTGTCGAACCGGTGCTCTGACACCACTGTTGGGTCATGAGGGGAGTCAGGGGACCGCCCACATCGAGGCTAAAACAACCGCACAAGCAAGAGAGACACCACACTCTTACCCAAAACCTTAAGGCAATGGGTCTATGAGTCCTCTTACTTATAAGATGTTCAACCTTTACTTTTTTATCGGATGTGGGACATATAACTCACTCTTGCACACAACAATACCACTATGCATATTAATATACTGTATAAAATTTGTCACTTTGAGAAACTATATTCATTAACAATCTGGAGAAGAAAGTGTACAAAACCAGGATCCAAATCCTCTAAGTAAACCATGTAAAGGCCATAAATAAATTCAAATCTACCAATTTCATTGAACACCATGTACAAAAAACAAACAAATCTTTCATTCAACCCTTTGCATCCTTTTAGTGATGGTGTTGATCACCTTCATCCATAGCAACCAAAAAGAATGACAACAAATAGTGTCGTAAACATCTCTACCTTCAAACACAAAATTAAGAAAATTAATATCAAATATAAAAGGATAAACATAAGTATGAGAGGAAAAAACTCAATCACGTATATTAAAATATTTTATTCTTGTTATGAAAAAAATGTAGTTGTAAAGTATTTTAATCAACATAATATTGTAATAGAATCTCTTTTCTCAATAATTAAAAGGTTCAACTTTATGATACTCCAAATCAACACAAGCAGAATGAGTTTGAATACCCTTAAACTAACATTTATGATGGTTAAACTCTTTTTCGGCTTCAAAAAATAGAAACACAAGTGGAATAAGCTGGAAGTGATATAAAAATTGAAGGAATGATGAGTGTTCACAGTCATTCCAAATCAAAAACTTACACATTGAAGGGATCTTTGCTTCTTTGTTTGTTTAGTTTGGTGTGTGTTTAAGGTGGTGTGGAACTAAATCAAATTTATTAGGCATCATCTTAGCACTTTGAAGATTGAAGTCATATTCTTAGAAATCAAATATTGTATTTCAAAAAATATCGCATCAATTGAGTTAAAAAAATAAAATCATCAATAGATAAAAACTTCCTTACTGTGATTTTGACATATATGTTATCTTCGATGGCTTCTATAGTTTGTTTGGTGGAAATCCTCCCACACCTCAAACACTCGTAATCAAGGAAATCACAGTCGATATATTGCTGAATTAATGTGGAAACCACTTCTCCAGGAAATCCAATACCACATACTGATGAAGTGGTCAAACACCTTGGTATTAGATGGACCTGCAAATGAGCTTACCTTCAAGGAGAGAAAAATGCAAGTTAGTATGTAAGAGACTCCATTTCTGTTCAGAATCATACTTCTATATGCATTTAGCTTAATGATGCATGTGATTATGCATTAGGTTTAAAATACTTTCAGCTATAGGTGATTGGATTAGATAAACCATCAATTCAATAGCTATATAAATAAGAAACTTCATTCAAGAAGAACTAGCTACAATGAAATCAGAAATCAAAAATGTATATAATCCAGAAAATCAAAATTGAAATTATACACATAAAACAACTTCTCAATTCTCAAATCTTCTTTTTCTGCAATGACCTGATAGGCTAGTCAATTTTTTGGTTTATCACTTTTAGTTGGTTGCCTATCACTTAAGTCGGCGGCTTATATGCATTATCTTTAACTTCCTGGAAATTGGTGTGCTAGTTTTGTAATATTAAACTGCTCATACAGATAACTTCCGGAAAAAAAATGCGCATAATAGGTTACCTCTAGAGACCCAGCAGAAATAGTCCGTCCATTTGGAACAGTTGAACTTGAGGAATGAAAGCTCTCAATCTCAAGCTCATCAATTCCGATCAATGTCACTCTCCAGACCAGAATCGTCACCCTGCAATAACGGTTACATGACTATCACATAAATATACAAAACAACTACAAAAAGCAAGAGAGAAAAATGTGTTTTTGAAATTGGTAAGTAAAACATACCATTTTTCATCTCTCAACTTTGCAAAGTAGAGATCTTTGGGCTGCTCAAGCACATAAGCAAAAAGATTAGCATCAGATACAGCAAGATGATGAGTTCAAAACACAAAATCATATCAGTGGAAACTTTCTTACCGAAATTACACATGATGTTATTTTGAGATGCCGGCTTGCATGGTTTGATGGTGGATATCCTCCCACCATCAAACACTCATAATCAAGGAAATTACGGTGGATTGAATAACAAACAAACCAACAAAAATCAATGAAGTGAAGCTGCATCGAACTGTATAAAAAAAAGAAAAAGAAAAAAAGAAGTTAGGATTTAAAATAAAAATTGAAACTTTTGCTGAGTTGAAGAATAAACATAGCAAAATAAGAATAAAAGACTAACCTTTGATGGAAAGGGCACCACGACGGAAGTAATGTTCCGGTGTTAAGCTCCGGTGAAGGTGGTGTTGTCCTGTTACGGTGTTGAAACAAACAAAGAAGATTTCAGTACAGTACAGTACATGCATGAAGTATCACGACAAAAGAGGGAAAATAAAAAAGAGGAAATCGGACCACGGTGGAGGAGGGAGATTCCGGGAGCGGTGGTCGCCGGAAAATAAACATGGTGATTTTGAAGCGAACATTAAAGTGTGAAAAATGAACTTAAGAAGATATGAGAAAGAAAGAGGTTAGTTGAATGTTGGAGAGGAGGGAGAGAGGAATCTAATGATGATGGTTTTATGGAAAATGGAGGCAGTAATCACAGTCATAGGGTGATGGAAGTGACAAGTGAAGAAGAGAGACAAGTGTGTGAAAAAATAATGACAAGTTGCAGGCGGTGGGGGTGGAAGAAGGGAGTAGGTGTGGAATTGTGTTGAGGTGAGTCGTATTTAAAGACAAGTTTTATGGATTTGGATCATCTCTTTCCTCTCGTAGGTCGTTCAGAGAGAAGATCAAAAGAAAGATAGAAACAAATTATGGAATGAGGGAGAAGGAGAGAACGAGGGATATCATATGATCAAATTTATATGGTTCTTCTATGTTACTTTTGATGAATTGGAGGTAATTTTATATATTTTTTTGTTAGGTTATCAAGTGATCTTAGGGTACTGTTTAGAAGACAAAAATAAAAAGTTCTATAAAAACACAATCTTTAAGTTCAATGAATTATGAGTCAAATTTATGAGTGTAATATAGAAGTTTCTTTTTTAAAATTTTAATGTAATTAATGTACAATTTTTAAGATAAAGTTTTCTCCCATACCATTTCTACTCCTATACAATTTCGTTATTTCCATTTTACCCTTGAATAGTAAGTGTTGTTGCTGTTTCGTCAAATTCTGTGACCATATATGTCCCGTACTGCATAGCATTGCTCTAGACTTATTATCAAGTGTACCTGCGGTCATTTGTTAGCATTTTTTTTTCTTCTGGTATTAACCCATTGGTTTATAGTGGAAGGGGAAACGAGTTTGGATAATCGAATTCGATTTTTCATAAACAATTTATCGTTGAAGCTATTTGAATTCAATTGTTTAATTCATCTTACTTAATATAAATTAAAGGTGGTTTGATTACTCCAAATCCCTAACCCTAATTGCAGCCCTAACACTCGAAATGACAAATTTATCCCTAAATATCATGTCATTTCCCTCCAATTTGTTGTTTTCCTACATTAATCTTGAACCACTCAAACTCTTGCCCATTCATACGTTTTTCATTGGTGTTGAGCCACTCAATGAATAAATGTTTGCTATAAACGATGTATGTAGTTATTCAAGAACTCATTAACCAAGACTTAGACCCAACTATCAACTACTTTATTAAGTAGATCACTTCTATTCAAAGTTTGCAACAAGTTTCTTTTGATGCATGTGTTTTGACAGTAAGATAACATTTTGTTCTCAAGTTTTGTAACATAAAGATCAAGATGTCGAGTTTAGAGAACTTTGTTATATTTACAAAGGATCGAGATTTTGCTAATTTACTTGAAAGGTTTCTTGATTTTAATTTTTTTTTTTGTTTATGTATTCTTAAACTAAAGCATCTTTTTCTTGTTATACACTTCTTTTTATCGAATCTATTTTGTACCATTCACTACTTACATTGCTCATCTTATACTACTAGTTCATAATAATTCAAGTTGGCTGAAGAAACATGTTTGACATTATTCAATTACAGTCGAATATTGTTCTAATTTTTCTGAATTATTCTTTAGGAAACATTGAAATTTGGTGATACACTGCTCATTTTATACTACCAGTTCATAATAAATCTATCTATAGATTTAACATGCAAAATTATGCTTTATTACCTTTAGATTCATATATCAATAACAAATTCATTATTGATTGTAAGAAAATATAATGATATTCATTTATAACAGACCTTCGCACAGGGCAAAAGTCTAATATATATCAAATTTAGAGAAAGGTGTATCCCTTCTTACTATATGACACGAGGCCTCTTGCAGCACCAACGCTACACGTCTGATCGAAGGTATGTCCCGACACATGCCAGTGTTTGACAACGACACATTTGATTACAATTAATGATGTCATTTTCTAAAAAATTATCAGTGTCAACTTGTCAGTGTCATATTCGGTGTATGTGTTCATGCTTCATAACATGAGGTAGAGATGGCTGATGTTATAGCGCAGTAGAAAACCAAAAAAAGAGATGATACTAGTTCTTAGTTTGAATCAAGGAATCAACTTAACAACAAACTTCTTCATACAAAAAATAAATAAACTAAATGAAAGCAAGTTTCTTTAGAAGACAAGATTTCTTTGAAATACACAAGTTTCAGATGACTTGTAATTTAAAAACAAAACTTCAATTATAAGAAACTTTAATTGAAGGTATGGATAAAAGCAAATAGCCTATGTTTGGTACGCTTTGATCATGCTGGAGGTGGAGAAAGAAAATATCAGAGACTAAACAAAACATGTAGAAAACATTATTCAAGTATTAAATGTATACAATAAATTAAACTTCAGTATTAAAACAGAAACAATTGAATTTGGCTCTATCTATGTAAGTATAAAATGGAAAAAGAAAAACCTTGTCAGCTGAAGGGATTCTAATAGGCACTAGAATATATAAAGACATAAAAAGAAAGATCTTTGTTTTAACATTGGACTTAATACCCGTATGAAGATGATAATATTTCCCAGGTTCTAACACTACAATGAGGAAAGTGCATGAAAAAAAGAGAGGAAACTAAATAGCCTAGGCAATTAGAAAGTGCCTTGTCAAATACATGATTGCGACATGTGCAATTGACAAGTCATTTTGTATACAAGGTAAAATACCAATAATCACAATCATGTACCTAAGAAAAATGATTAATTATCTATTCCTTCGATTGGAAGAAGACTTTCCTGGTAATATACATACTTGATGCGTCTCCATTTTTTGTCACCAAACTCCTCAACCATGTGAGTACTTAAATCCAACCAAGTTAATTTATGGTCTGAGCTTCTGGTGAAGATTATTTCAGCCTTCTTTCCCAACCCAATAGAAAGTTGAACATAAGGCACAGGCCTGACAACAAACAGTTTGGTCCATGATTCGTTCACACCAAGTTCTCCTAAAATCGATATGTGAAAAGTAGTTGTCTGATGACGATATGACATCAACGCGATTGATCCATTTAACACCACTAAGTGTGCTCTCGAAGGAAACGAAGAACCAAAATCATCATCTATGCAAGGTATTGGTGTGATTAAGAACGTCTCATTGCTTAACTCAAATGATACCAAAGATACTTCAAATGATAAGTTTTGTTTTTCATGCAACCAATGACACAAGCCATTATTGTAAACATTGTTCTTACTTAGATAGGAAGTAGGCATATCAAAATTAAGTGTACGCCAAGAGTTACCTTTCAGGCTATATATCTCCCATAAAGTGTGTAAATCATGTGGTGGTACGGTTGGCTGAAGTTCTACATGGCGAATCACCTTATAGTCATCTGTAAGGTGGTCGTAACCAAATCCATGAACACAAAAATCAAACCAACGAAAATGCGGCTGAACAAGACACAATTCAACAGAGCTGGGAGTAATGATCTTGAATCCCTTGATGGCTGGGTTCCACAATACAACTTTTAAAACTTTCGGAAAATCATAAGATCTAAGAAGACAAAGTATGCCATTAATACTAGTAAAACCAAAAAACTCAAAATCAGAAGGGTCATCTAGATCAGGATCTAGATTAAAATAATGTGGCTCCATTTGATCATGAGATATATTCGGCCAATCTAATTTGGTCATATTCTCAAATCTCTCTCCAAAAAGAGAATACAACTCAGTAAAATACGTGTTATCCACATTATATGATAGATACGCTTGTAGAAGGAGTGATGAATCATGACTGTTATATAGAAATTTGTTGCTGAACATGGTCATGAAATGAGAGTCTTGAAACAAGGGAGACCATGATTTACGTACGCATTGAAATCACTTTAAAGATTTAACAGGAAGTTTTGATAAAATGGAGAAGACAACATCATCATATATATAATTTTTGCTCACCTTTGCAATGATGCTGTTAGGAGCGGCAGAAATGGAAGCCATTGAAGAGTCAATACACGATTACTAACCACTAACCAGGCTATGATGCAAGGATCGATGGAAGAAAACAAAAATAGATTAAGGCTGCGGCGTGCCACTAGGGTTACAACTTTTTCTACATGATAGGGTTATAACTTTTTTTTTTGAAAGAGTAGGGTTACAATTTTTTTTAAGGACGGACAACTTATGAACTCCAACACTATTCTTAAAAAAAAAAAAACTTATATCTAATACTAAAAAAATAAAATATTGTTATAATAATATTTTTTTGACAAAAATATCTTCTATGATCGTTTTTTTTTCTTTAATAAAATATCCTTATGTTAAGATAGATATAGATGATGTGCTAATAGAAAAAGAGTAATGTTGTCCACAAGTCTTACGGTCTGTTTGAATTAGGTTTACTTTGAGCTTATACAAATCAACTTATGCAAATAAATAAGTTTCTATGCATTATTCATCAGCTTGTTAATGTAGTTTATGATAGAACAATTTATGAAATACAATTTTCGTAAGTAAGAACTTATGAATTAATATAAAAATTTATTTATTTGCATAAGCTATTTTTGATAAGCTCAAAAATAAGCAAATGCAAACGGAGTCTTAGTTTAACTTGTAAAAATGTTAAAGTTGCTAGGCCGGATACTGAGATTGGGGTTTGTACTCCAACTCCTTCATGTGTTTGTGTGAGTTTTCAGTAGCTATTGTCATTTCGTCAATCAACGACAAAAGTAGTAAAGTTTGGTGGACATCTCATCCCTCATTCTACATTTTGGATGTGCTCCACTCTCCCACATTCTCTCCTTATTTTGTTTCTTAGAGGGTGTGAATGTGAGCTACACTCGAGGGGTAGAATGGGTGAATGAGGGGCCTACCAAACATTACCTTAAAATAAATAGACATAGATGTTCTTGCCTTTTTTATTTGCCTATCAATAAAAAAATGTTTGATGGATACCCAAACACAAAAATGAGATAAATGTGATATATTGACAATGTGATACGAAGAGAGATAAAAAGAAACTAAGGTGTTGAATGGGTGTATTGAATTTAGAGTGTGTCCAATTATATGAGTTGTTTTTTTTTTTAAAGGAAATTATGAGTTGTTTGACAATTTCAGTTTGATGCTTATTATGCTAAGCACAATTTTTTTTTAGTCCTCGACTCCTACAACCTTATGCTATTTTTGAGTTATACTTACCATAGGTCACCATTATTTTTTAATTTTATTTTAAATAAGGCCTAAATAAGATAAAACTATAAACATCTCTTCATGTTAAGAAAGGTTGGATTTTTTTTTTTTATGCTTAACTACAATTTTGCTCTCTTATTTTCACCATTTTATGAATTTGGCCATTCTATTTTAAAATCCGACAGTTTTAGTCTTTCTATCATATATTTGAATTTAAACTTAAAAGTATACGATGTTATATGTATTAAATGCTGTAATATATGACATGATGTGAAAAGATCAACATCAACGAAACTGTAATCAAATTCCCTTAAAAGCTTAATTTAAAACATATTATATTACCATGTTTAACCAAATATTTTATGTAGGGAACATTATCAATATTATTGACCTTTCTCTTGTGGAACTTCCACGAAAATACCTATAGGTAGAGCCGAGTATATTGTATATGTATGTACTCTTTTGTGTCTCATTTTTCAATGGAGTGGCTTTTTGGTTAAGAAAAAAATTAGATGAGCTGAATTCTGAGGTTCACCAGGATTAAAGTAAGCTTTGATGCTTAGAGAACGCTTTACAAATATAATTATTGATCATCCATAAAAAAAAGTGTTTACATCGGATGCACATGCAAGCACAATATACACAAGACTTATGGGCACAATACCTATACTAGAAATACACTAATTACATTCCTCCTCAAAATATGACATAGATTATCCAAACTTATTATGATAGATACAACTGAAACAAAATGTGATTTTTTTTTGGACTAAAATCTGATACTTGAATTTGGTTTGAAAAACTGTATAATAATGTTTTATTTTACTAAGAAACATGTTTTATATTATTATCGATTTTTCTGTTGCTCTCTTATTAAAAAGAAAAAATCACTTTCGTACCAAAAAAGTCCAAAATAGATTTGTCCACATGCCAGACCTGAATCCAGGTCAATGTGTGTCATTCTTACGTGGACTAACTTGATGACCCATGTTGTAGCTGAAATTCGACACCTTATATGGTCGTATAAAGCTTGACAATGACATGCACAACAAATAAAGTTTTTGAGCAGAGAAAAACAAGTTATTTTTTTAGGGGAAATAAATTATAAAGTTTTCTGTACTTTTAAAATATTTAAGTTTCATAAAGATATTAATTAGATTATAAGATTTTACGTGGATGGAAAAAGGTTTTCCAGAAAGAAAAAAAAAGAATTTTTTCTATCTTTCCACATTGTATTTCTGTCTTTTCTTAAACCAGAATTCAGAAGTACCAATATTTAAAAGAAACATGCATGCAAAGAGGTTAAGAGAATATTCCTTTCTTATTCAACAAAAAAAAAAGTGACAATTCACTAAAAGAATAACATCATTTTTCCGTTGGCGTACTTTCAAGATCTATTTACGTCGAAGCCGAAATCAAAGAATTTTTAATGATTTTTTTTGGCAAATTAGATTTTTTTTTACAAAAATAAACGATATTCATTCATTCAAATTGATGGAGTACACCGATATAATACAAATCCAAATTCATTAAAAACAAAAAGGATGAATCTGTGAACAAACTCACAACATTCATGTTAATAACATAAAACGGCAAAATACCTATGCCTACAAATATGACTAATATGATTATATTAAAGTCTCCGGAATATTCATGTCACCGGATCTGCAACGTTGACGACGCCAAAGTCATTATCATTGATCGGATCTGCACTTGCGCAAAGCTAATCTTTCAACCTGAATCAAATAAACACCGTACTAAGACGGGAAAACAAAAACACACCGTACAAAGACGGGAAATCAAAACAAACAGAATCATTTCAGAGACGAAGAAATCACAAAAACAAACAAAAGAAAAACAGAAAATATGTGAAATCACTTATTCAAATAGGATATAAGGAAAAACAACTCCGAGGGGTGATTTTTGGGTCAAAATTGACCCTAAATCACCTTTCTGACAAGAAGATGAAGAAGAAGAAATAGGTGACGGCTAGGGTTTGAAAAGGAGAGAAAAGAGAGAGGGGGTTGGCTATTTTAACGTTGGCAAATTAGATTTGTGAGGCTCATTAAAATCATGAGAAATCTCAAAACTCAAATAACATTGAAATAATACCTACAAATTATTTTTCAACAAAATTCTCATGTCGACAACAAAATTGAACTCAAACATTATAAAATCAAACATTATATAGTTCAAAATCAGTTCTCTCTCGTAAGCATGCATTAGCTTACACATGATGCACAATTTATAAATTGAAGACTTAATTTATAGAATTTTCTTTTAATCTTCTATAGCATTTTTGAATCGCAAAATTGGTTGTCAAAGTTTTATAATTATATGTATGCATGCAACAATTTAATATCAACTATTGCTTTAATGATCCGCTTCAAGTGTTTGAGGGTTAAATATCTCAACCGATTTAAACTAATAAGAATTAAGGAGTAAGAGGATATAGATTTAAATTTTGGTGAAGAAATATAATCTAATAACTAATTATTAAAGTTGATCATTTAAAAAAGCCACTTCAAATCTTCAAAAGAATGTGAAGATGATGAGAAAATTTGAGAAAGGTGGGAGAGTTGAAATAAAAAGATGAACGAAAATGTTTAAGTTTTATAAAACATATTTATAAAAAAAATAAATAAACGCATCGATAGTTTTTTAAAATGGAAAATGCAATAAAAACTGGCGCAATAAACTAAAATATCTTTTTCAAAGGAATCTATTTTGAGTTTCATGCACTACAAATAAACGATTTCTGTAACGATGCTTCATACTTATGCAACTCATACTCTTTTTTTTTTTAGGGAACTTATGCAACTCATATATATTTGCTCCAAATCCAATATAAAAAAATAAGACACCTTATCATAATGATAATATGATACCTTATTATGCAATCAAACATTAAAAATAATACCATAACTTATTTAATTTATTTATACAATATTTATGTTACTCACTTTGTAGCAGCAAGTTTCTCAAATTTCATTACAAATGTAATATTTGTGTTGATAAATGTACTATCCTTGTTAGTACATTCATAAAGGTTCTCCAAATATTCAAACTTATTTCAAACCTAATAATGAGTACTTGTGAGATCCAATTCATGTCCACTTTTCTCATTGGAAAACAAAATTCAATTATGGAAATTAGATGCTTCAACAAGAAAAACATAGTACATTATTTATTTTTCGAGTCCACAATGAAATTATGGATGCACCTACTACTTTGTAACATCGACACTTCAAACAAATGACGTCGGTATGCTCTCTCTTATCACATTTATAAGTAAAAAATAATTTATTAGATACATTGAATTGTTAATGTATCTAATCTACAAATGTTATCATATACATTAATTATTCAATACATTTAAAAAGTTGTTTATAAATATGATCATAGAAATTTTCAATTTTAGTGCATAAACAACTTTTAATTATTCATTTTTTAAAATTTTAACCGGAATCAGAGTTGTTCGTGTCAGTGTCGTATTGGGTGTACTAGATTCTACACTCAAGTCTCCACTATAGCAAAAGGTTATCCCACATGGAAATGGGACCCACAAACCACGGTGAGATGTCTGTGTCTTCCTATGTTTTCTTTTGCATGGTAGTAGCCAGCAATGGAGTGAACAGATTCATTCCATTTTTCTCTCTCTTCTCTGAAAAATTCTCTTCTTTGTCTTCAAATCTTATATCTTTCAATCATTCTCTTACATGGGTCTTCTCTGAAATCCAAGTTTTCAATGTACACACTCTGGTACCCACCAAATTTCCCTACTTTTTTCTTGCTTCACTGTAATTTATGCTTTTTGGGTATAAAAAACTGTTTTTGGGTTTGATCCAATTTCCTTTTTACTAAATAAAAATTTTCCTACTTTCTTTAATTGATTTTTGATGTTGGGTTATCTTTCTTTTTCTTGAAAGTTTCCTTTTTTAATGTTAATTTTCATTCCTTTATCTGCATCTCTAGAGACACTGTACCTCACATTGGGTCTTGAACAGTGTTTTTTTTTGTTTTTACTACCTAATTTGAATGTTTTGAATTTTTGAGTTTGGTTTACTTCAGCAACTTCTGGTAGTGTTTGATGTTGTAATGATTTTACTGACATTGTTTTGTTTAACATGTTCTTTAGATGCATTTTATATCTGCTTGTAATTTCATTTGAAAATTGATAGTGACATTTCATATAATGACCCTTTTCATCTCAATTAATTTTTTTAGACTTGATGTTAGTTCCTTTATAATGTGTTGCTAAAAGAATATAGTTTTTGTGTATATGAAGAAAAAAAGACACTTATGAAGTTATGACCTGTATTATTCTTGTAGCAATTGTTACTAGGCTTGTAATGTTATGTCTAGTAGTTGTACATTGTTCATTTAGTGTATGTATGGTTCTACTTTTGTATAATTGATTTTGACATGTTTGGATGTATTTCAGTAGAAATGATTGTTTCCTGAATTGATTCTAACTTGAAGCTAGGATTTGTAGTTTTTGACTCCAGGCATAATTTTTTCATTCAAATGTATTGTTCAACTCGCTTTTAGACATCTAAACATACACCACTTTACATTTAACTCACTTTTAACTAAAATCAATTTTAGTTCCACTTTTGGAGGAGGCAAAATTGATTTTGACATGTTTGGATGTTTTCAAGTAGAATTGATTTTGCATCCAGCATTGATTTTAACTAATATATATTTGATGTTTAATAAATATGCAGATAGAAATCAAGGTCTAGGATTTGCATAAAGGGAAAAGGCAAAAAAAGGTAATTTAGATTTGGGAAAATGGGAGCTTCAAGCTCTAAAATGGAGGAGGATAAGGCGCTGCGACTGTGCCGCGAAAGAAAGAAATTTGTTAGGCAAGCGCTTGATGGCCGTTGCTCACTAGCAGCTGCACATATTTCATATGTTCAGTCACTGAGAATCGTAGGAACAGCTCTTAGTAAATTCACAGAACCTGAACCTCACTCTGAGTCTTCCTTATATACTAATGCAATACCAGAAGCACTTGCTTTAACTGATAAGGCAATGTCACAGTCTTCACCATCTATGTCACAACACATCGATGCAGGGGAAACACACAACTTCTATGCAACTCCGTCTCCTCCTAGTTCTAGTAAGTTCCATGCTAATCATATGAAATTTGGTAGTTTTTCTTCAAAAAAAGTTGAAGAAAAACCACCTGTACCTGTTATAGCGACGGTAACGTCATCAGGCATTGCACAAAATGGAAGTAGAATGTCCGAAACAGAAGCATTTGAAGACTCTTCTGTTCCTGATGGAACTCCACAATGGGATTTCTTCGGTCTTTTTAATCCTGATGATCATCAATTTTCTTTTCAAGAACCGAAGGGCACACCTCATCATATAGGGAATGGTGAGGAGGAAGGAATTCCTGAGTTGGAAGATGATGAAGAGAAGGCTTCTTCTTGTGGAAGCGAAGACTCGCGGAATTCTGAGGATGAATTTGACGAAGAGCCTACTGCAGAAACTCTAGTCCAGAGATTTGAAAATCTAAATAGAGCTAATAACCATGTTCAAGCAAATGTTTTACCTGTGAAAGGGGATTCAGTTTCTGAAGTTGAATTGGTAAGTGAGAAGGGAAACTTTCCTAATTCATCTCCATCAAAGAAAGCACCTATGGTAGCTTTGCTTCCACCTGAAGCAAATAAATCAACGGAGAAAGAGAATCATAGTGAAAATAAAGTCACTCCTAAGAATTTCTTTTCAAGCATGAAGGATATTGAAGTTCTCTTTAATAGAGCTTCGGATTCTGGCAAAGAGGTTCCAAGGATGCTTGAAGCCAATAAATTTCACTTTCGACCGATATTCCAAGGAAAAAAAGGTAACATTTCTTGCTCTCTTTTTTCTAGATGTCTTTTGTTATTTTGTAAATGCTTTAAAGTATTAACCAGAGCATTCTTAATTGTAACAGACGGTTCTTTGGCATCCTTTATTTGTAAGGCATGTTTCTCATGTGGGGAAGACCCAAGTCAAGTTCCAGAAGGTAATTTTTTAGTCTTGTGAACTAAAGGATTCAAGTAGTAGAGGTAATTTGTAATAGAAAAATATCATTCGAACTTAAAGAAACCTTTTTAAAACACGACCACTAGACCTGCAATGTTGTAGAGATGGTGATGTTACGTTACATGTGTGGCCACACAAGACAAAATAAGATTAGAAATGAAGTCGTTAGGGAGAAACAAGGTAGCTCCCATTGTAGGAAAACCCGACAGAATCTCCACTTAGGTGGTTTAGGCATGTTTGAAAAACGCTTGTTGAACAGTAAGGAGGGTAAAGAAAACGGAGGATAGTCAAATAGTTAGAGGAAGAGAAAGGTCAAAGAAAACGATGGGTCAAACATTAGAAGAGGTCTAGAACTAAATGGCCTGTATCTAGATATATTTCATTAAAAAAAAAGATTAATCTTGGAAAAGGCTTTGACTGTTGTTATAGGAATCATGCAAATCCTATAGAATCTGGCTACTTAAATGTTGGGATGTATAAGATGTAATTGATTTGTCTTTTATCCTTTTCCAGCTATTTTAGAACTCGTATTAAGTTCCTCTCTATTTTTTTTTTTTGAAGAAATTAAGTTCCTCTCTATTATTATTATTATTTTGGTAATTAGATACTCATTCCTGTTTTTGGAATTCAATAACTAATTTTTTTTCTTTTTTACAACTCCCTAGAGCCTGCTCAAAATTCGGTTAAGTACTTAACTTGGCATAGGACAGCATCATCTCGATCCTCCTCCTCTAAAAACCCTTTAGATGCAAACTCAAGAGAAAATGTAGAGGATCTCACCAATAATCTCTTTGATAATTCGTGTATGAATGCTGGAAGCCATGCATCAACATTGGATAGGCTACATGCTTGGGAAAGGAAGCTCTATGATGAAGTGAAGGTACCATCTATTTCTTATCAACAGTCACATCGACCTTTACGTATTTTGTGTTACATATTTTTTTTATTTTGATAGTAGTATGTTGAAGAAGAATTATTTTGGATTTTGGACCCTAAAGTTGAAAATTCTGCTCAAATTAAGGGCATGTTTAGATTGGCTTGAGCTTATCTACTATTATAAGCACTTGTGTGACTGTTTGGGAGAGCTTATGGAAACAACTTATGACATGTCCATAAGCTCTCCAGATCCAGGATAGCTTATGAAAACAGTATATAGTATATATGAAAATAATTTGACTTTATTTTATCTTTTGTTAGAGATATAGCTTATACATAAGCACTTATATGATAAGCATTTATTCTAAAAGTGCTTAAGTTTTTCATGCAAACAAGCCTTAGTATTTTAAATACATAGCTACATGTCATAGAACACGGGAATTTCTTTGTCTGTTTGCTAATATCAATGTTCATTTATGTGAATCATAGGCTAGTGAGATTGTCAGAAAGGAATATGACGCGAAGTGTAAAATCTTGAGGAACCTGGAATCAAAAGCAGAAAAGACCTCCACTGTTGATAAAACTCGTGCTGCAGTCAAGGATCTGCACTCAAGAATCAGAGTTGCGATTCACAGGATAGACTCTATATCAAAGAGGATTGAGGAGTTGCGAGACAAAGAGCTTCAGCCACAACTTGAGGAATTGATCGAAGGGTATGACTAATAAGTTTTGCTTATTTTACCGAGTATATGTTTCATGCTGACATATTTTGTCTTAATAATAATACATTTTAAATAACTCAGAGTGGGATAAAAGGTGCATCTTGAAAGCTAATCTGGAAAATCTATAAGAAGAAAGTTCATACAAATATTTTTTGAAACATTAAATTGGAGTCTGCTAAAACAGTTGAATTAACGAATTGTGTTGTTTTGGTTTGTGAAAGTCATTGTACATGATACATCATGCTCCAGTGACTGAAGTACGCTCTTGTTTCAAATTCTTCACCTTTTTTTTTTAGAACAAAATGCAAGGATCGCCTTCCAACTATGGGTTATGAATTATGTGTAGAAAGCTCCCTGGCGCATTGAAATTCACCATAATGACTCCTTGAACTCGTAAAATCATGCATATTAGTTCTCTACTACAGGGGTTTTTCTTCGCATTTAAACTTACATATTTTTCTTCCTGAAGTGTTTATGCCTAAAAAACTGTGGATAATGACCATAGTATTTAAACACAAGCTGTAATCTGTAAACTCTTAACTTGAATAATAGAAATGTATTGACTGCAGCTGCTCTGCAGTTAAAGACGTAGGCACAGTTGGCTGAACACCGTGATCAAATGTCGAGTGCCCTTTGTTTGCATTTTTTGTATCGGCTTTTCTTTTGAACCGCGATCGTTGTTCTGACAAATAGGGAGTAACCTTATATTTCAATGTAATAGACATTTTTCCAAGTTAGGGTGTTGAATTTACTGAAGTAATTTATTATACACGAATGTTGGCTTTCTATTTTTGTGTCTTGCTAATGCTTGCTAACAATATTTGAATGCTAGATAAATGAATTTGGATCGATAAGCTACTTGTGTTTTCTTAGTCATTAAGATGTATGGTTCATATACTTGTAAATTTACTTGCGTCGACTAATATGAACTTCTTGCTTTTGTAATTCATCTTTTTCTGTTATGCTTTGATTGCAGGTTAAATCGAATGTGGGAAGTGATGCATGAATGCCACAAGCTTCAGTTTCAGATCATGTCGGCATCATATAACAACAGCCATGCTAGAATCACCATGCATTCCGAATTACGCAGGCAGATTACTGCCTATCTTGAAAATGAACTCCAGTTTCTATCATCGAGCTTCACCAAGTGGATTGAAGCTCAGAAGTCCTATCTGCAGGCTATTAATGGCTGGATTCACAAATGTGTTCCTCTTCAACAAAAATCAGTCAAAAGAAAAAGGAGGCCACAATCTGAACTTCTTATACAATACGGTCCTCCAATATACGCTACATGTGATGTCTGGTTGAAAAAGCTCGGTACATTACCTGTCAAGGATGTTGTTGATTCTATTAAGAGCTTAGCAGCTGATACTGCGCGGTTCTTACCATATCAAGACAAGAACCAGGGAAAAGAAGCTCATTCTCATATTGGCGGTGAATCAGCAGATGGTTTATTAAGAGATGACATATCGGAAGACTGGATTTCAGGTTTTGATCGATTTCGGGCAAACTTGATTCGATTTCTTGGTCAATTAAATAGTTTGTCTGGTTCTTCTGTCAAAATGTACAGAGAACTTAGACAAGCTATTCAGGAAGCTAAGAACAATTATCATCGGTTGAATTCTCAGTCTCAAAATGGTCATTTGAATTCTCAGTCTCATCATGGTTACCACCATAATTCTGAATCGCAAGATGAGCAATCACAGTCACAATCTCAAGTTGTTTAGTTTAAAAAATAAACATCCAAACAATACGACAAGAATTGCATGAAAAGTTGCGGCGTTGCAAAATTATAGCTTCCGTGTTGAACATATAATAGTCCAATATGGATGATGCATTTGTACACGAGAGAATATGATGAAGTCATTCCTTTTTTTTTTCTTTTTTTTCCATACTTACTAGTTTAGTCCTTTTTGAGAATAGGAGAGCTGATAGATTTCTATGTAAGAGCTGTAAGTAACTAGGCTCTAATGGTGAAGAAATTGGAAGCAAAGAACTTGTATAATGCAATATTTTGTAAGCAAATCAAAAGGTTTGTGGAAGGAGTTTTTTCTTTCCTTCTTGATTTTCTTTGCTTATGTCAATTTATTTCATTTATTTTGTGTATATGATTATAGGTTCATATTTTATTTAAATTTAAGAAGGGAGCACTTGAATGAGATGATTTTTGTCTTTTGATACAAGACCACTCACTCATTTTTATGAACTCACGCCCCTTCAATGATGGCACAAGAGAGTGAAAATATTTCACGTTGACAATGTTATTACACATTCAACGTCACATCAATATTGTCACGGTTCTAAAATCCACACAAAGAACAGTTGTGTTCAAGACATGACACGATGACTAAAGTGTATCGATTGTTTTCTGTAAGAGGGGAAAAGTTATTTTTTTTCTTTAAGAGTTTTTATTTTGTTAAGAGATTCTCAAAGATTAACTTAAGATCCGTTAAACTTGGCTCTAAGCTGGGGTTGTCAAGGTAAGAAATTACTTTATGTAGAGTCAAGCTAAGTAATGATTTCTTGTTGTAGAGCCTCTACATCAAGGAATCACTATTTAACTTGACTCTACATAAAGTAATTTCTTCTTCATACAATCAAAGGTTAATACATGAAAATGAATAAACAGTGTATTTTTGTGTATTCAAGGAGAGTTAGGTAACTCTCCTCGTTTCAAATATTGTATTGAAGAATTTAGGTAACTCTATCACTATACTTAGTCTTGAGGTATGTTATACTAGTCTGGGAGAACGGAGAGCAACCATCGTGAATCATCATCTTCCATAACAACACATTCATCATCAAATTGTACAAAACCATTGTTTCACACTATTATACTATTAACTTTTAATTATAACCTATCATTCCTATATCTAGATGTTAACATCACCATGGAACCTTCATACCTTGCCTTAAAATCCAATTGTCCATGACCACCGACAAGGCTTGTTTTCCTACTTCTCCTATCTCGTTAGTTGAGTCTCGTATACAGCACCTCGACTCCAATGTCACAACCGAAAATTTGCACCGACAAATTATATTTGGTGTGAGTGGTAATCAACATGGATACGCACCAACACTATCTGTTCGTGTGGTTCCATGGACGGTCTCCCTTACAGGCGTTGCAGATAGCTCTAAAATTGAACGGTGAGGAAGTTGACGTGGCATAAATTGCACATGTGGCATAATTTTATTGGGAAACAGTACCAATAGCACTTGTGGTACTGTACCTAAGTTTTGTCCTTATCATTATTCTATGTGAACACAATATTCAGTGCTTCACTTCGGTTACTTTTTTATCTTGACATAATGTGCTTCGATTACTTGACATATTGGAAACATTACATGCCTTATTTAATTTGTATCTCGTTCATGTCACTCTCTTATAATAGGTATATAATTTGTGCGTGCACGGGTTTCATTATAATTCTTTATAAATTTATTGGAAACAACAATCTTTCCTTCAAAAAAAATCTTGATAGCTTTATCGAATCATTTTTATTTTAAAAGATGACCATTAAAATATTTTTAAACTTTTGTCATCCTCATAAATAATAGTGCAAATCAAGACTAAACAAACAACTTTTGCACACATGAATATGGTAGCTTTGTATCTTGTATATTAATCTTGTAAAAACTTTTTTCTTTCTGTTCCGGTACCCCTTGTGCTAGTCAGAGAGTGCGTTCTGTAATCTAAGTTTCATTTTGGCTTGTTAAAAAAATATTGTTTCTAATATTTTAAAAATATAATTACTTTTTGGCTAAATATATTATTTGAGTGATCATTTTATTTTGTCATTTGTAAAAAAAAATCTACAAAATTTATTTTTTTTCATTCTGTATTTTATTCTACATAATATTAAACTATCTTAAGTTGCAAATTTTTATGAAGGTCATTATTTAATGAGCTTTAACATTTGTGTTCTATATTTTTCAAAAGTATATAAACATGATAAATAGATAAAATATACTAAAAATATAAGTGTGAAAATAAATTAGGGTTCTTTTTATAAAAACAAAATAAATATAGATGATAATAATTATCACTATGTTCATATAAACTAAATTTAAAAATTAAAATAATTTATTCAACATTATATTTATAAATTGTTGAATTTTATCTAAACCGTTTGGTCGACCTAAAAGTAATTTGAGTCTCTATTATATCATAGAAACCAAAGAATAGCCAAGAGATGAAGAGTAAAAAAGAGAAGAAAAATTACAATACCAAATTGAAGAGGTGCCATTAAATGGTTTCTTAGAGAAAGTGACGATGAACATCCATTTTTCATAAACTTCTTCTTGAGCAACAATGATGCAACAAAATTAAAATAGAAGTACCATTTATCTTGTTTTTCTAATTCACATAAATAAATTTCACATACACATTAAGGAATAAAAGAAAATATGAAAGAAAGTCGAAAAAATATACTATCTTGTCAAAGAAACCAATTGATAATCAAGAGATGAAGAGAAAAAGGGAGTAGAAAAACAATAATACAAATTTGAAGATGTTCTATCCAATTATTGCTTGAAAGTGGTGATGAATAAAACCCAAAATTTGATGCACAAAATCACATTTATACACACAATCTTTTTCAATGTAGGACAAATAGTTTCATTAGTAGAAACGAAAAATATTGTGATCATATTAGTGGTTGTATATATGATGAGTGAGTGAATGTTCATAGTTAAGAAATCTAAGTTATGGAATACAAAAAAGAGTAGTAATTCAAAGGTTATTGTCATAAAAATGACTGCAATGGAGTTTATGATGATTCATAAAAATAAAGAATGTGCAAAAGATGTACCACATAGACACAATTTTATCTCATGGATAGGTCAAGCTTGGTTTAAATAGATAGATAAATAGATAGATGCTTTGAAATTGATTGCACCTAGCCATCTCAAGCTTAAATGTTGTACGGTTGGTCTTGCATCCATTCCCAACATTTTGTTTGAACTCCAACACAATATGAGGACCCTTGTCCGTACACTATTTGCACTCATTTCATTTGGAAACTATTAAATCAATATATATATATATATATATATATATATATATATATATATATATATATATATATGTATATATATATGAGCTGATAGGTGTTAGAATTAAAAGTATAAACCATGCATTATACCCTATGATCCTTGTAGAACAATTCAACAAGTGTTGTTTTACCAGTAAGTGTTGTTTCACCAACACCTCATTTGATTTGTTATCAATTGTATTACTTACATTATAATTCACTTAATTTCAAATGGATCACAAACATTATCAAGAGTGTCGTATAATCTCTAAAGCAAACAACAAATAGATGAACTTGATTAACATCTTATAATTTCAACAATCATTTCATAATATGAACAGCGGAGAGAAAAAAAATACATATTGAGATCACAAAAGCATGATAAAATTATTCTTCAACAATAGGTATACAGTGGTACAATCCTCTAAAATTGAAATTTCATAACCTGCATGTATTGAGAAGATTCTATATAAGGCATATTTATATAATTACTTTACAGAACCGTTTTTTATTATTGTTCAATTGAAGGATGAGAAGAATTTCAAAGGGTTGCATTATATTAAAGGGGGTTTGATAGTTTCACCTTTTGATTGAACCTAGTGCTTTTTAATCAATTAATTAGTAGGGCATAAAGTGCACAAATTGGAGTTATAAAAGTTAATGGGTTATTGTCCTTAAAAAAAAGTAAATGGGTTATTTGATAGTTATAACTTATAATGACAATGATTTCTTTTTACTCATTACTCATAGAATGCAATGGATCGTTTGTAGCATATATATTTTGTAACTGAATAAATTTATTATGGCCTTTTAGTTTTACGTGATTGAAGCCAATGATGATAGATATGACTTATATGATTTTTTTATTTTATTTAATTTAATTATGAGAAGCAAAGTTTTCTTAGAAGTGGTATGAGAAGCTTTTGTAGATGTGCCACATAGGCACAATCCAAGCATTAGAATGAAGCAAGTTTCAAATTCAAAGATATATATATATATATATATATATATATATATATATATATATATATATATATATATAGAGAGAGAGAGAGAGAGAGATAGATAGATATAT
>Ga0228710_1002617_pt1 | contig 28470 bp, 7 predicted proteins | sample MedpolnodulmetaG_FD_177995 | JGI IMG/M metagenome (GOLD analysis project Ga0228710, IMG submission 177995) | Root nodule microbial communities from Medicago polymorpha collected in Santa Monica, California, United States - pink nodules | ecosystem: Host-associated > Plants > Roots > Nodule... | reverse complement strand
TATAATTAGTTGTTAAAAACATGTGTGTTTTTTTTTTTTTAAAAGAAACATCTTTTTTTAAAGAGTAAATGGTCGGCAAAATAACACCAAACAATTCAAATAACACCAAAAAAAAATTAGATTAGTGTAGTAAGCGTTAAAGACAACCAACAAGTAAACAATTCAAGCAACAATATTCAGATTTAGATCAAATTTACCACTTTTTGAGTACAACAAAGCTACAATCATAATCAAAGAATAAAGAAAAAGATAGTAGAGGAACAAACACATAAAGATTTGGTTATTTAGTTTAAGTCTGGGGGAGATAGTAGTTCTTTAGTCTACTATCAATGAGTTTTTCTTTTTGTTTTACAAAGATATATAAAATAGTTACAAGAAATTATCTATAAAAAGTTCTCTAAAAACAACCTAATTTCTACTATTTTTTCAATCTTTTCTAAAGAAAAAGAGATTCAGAGATTTTCACTAATCGCGATGTTTACAAAGTTTTCCGATATATAATCTAATTCAAAGACATTCAACTCTTAATATCTAAGTTTTTTTAAAAGTTATCTCCCTTGATTTCACATGAATACACAACAAATAATGAATAAATAAGGACCCAGGCAGCAAAAAGAGGTCTTCTAAAGCTAGTGAATTCAACCTTGCGCCTCTCCTAAAACAACCTTCCAGAAACAAGCTTCCTTGCACCATATTTCCAAACTTCAAACTTTTTTTTGATGTAAATCAAGTATTATATACGCATAACTATAAATACTATTCATTGAGCTTTGTTAAACTTAAATAAGCGTCAAATTTTTCCTAAGAGTTTTAATATTGATGTATGTCCAATACTTGATTCAAACTCTAAGATATTAGTTAATTTATAATTGTTTTAACTAAACATGGATTAAATATGAATTTTTAACCTTAAAAAAATACAAAAATTCATATTTAACTCATGTTTTATTAAAATAATTCTTATAATATTATAATTTTTTTTCAAAATTTTATTCAAAAATATAAATTCTACATGTGTGTTTACTTAAAAAAAGAATCAAAAGTGAAGCTGAAAAAACTATTAACAAATCAAAAATCAAAGAAAATTTAGAAAAACTAAATTAAAAAATTGATATATTTATAATGATTAAAAACATATTTAAAAAAACGCGTCAAAGATAAGTATTGAAAAAAGATTAAATTTTTTTAAAAACGCGTAATTCACACATCAATAGTATTTTTTTTCCTTCATTTCCTTAACAATTAATTTTTCTTTTTTAAGAACATTCCGAAAAAATATAGTATATAATTTTGTCTGAAACTGAAGGCAGAGTCTTCTCTCTGTTTATGTCTTTGTTGAATTGCTGACCAAAGACAATTCTTTTGCATTTGTAGCTGTAATTACCTCGCCACCTTCTTTTCCAAGTTTCAAACTTCTTTCAAATCTCAACTCTCCAACACAATTCTTTATTTTTTTTGCTATCCATTTCATTTGACTTTATTCATTTCTGCACCATCGTCACAGATCTCATGGCTGGTCGCTATGATAGCAACCCCTTTGAGGAAGAAGAAGTTAACCCCTTTTCTGTATGTTCTTCTTTTCACCTTCTTCTTGTTAAAGTTTTGATTTTTTCAACTGGGTGTCAACTGTTTTTGTTGATCTTGATTTTATTCTTTAAAGGATTGTTTTAGACTGCAACTTTAGTTCAATTGTTGTCTTAGTTGTTGATTTTTGGTTGACTTTGTTGGTACTTTGGTTGATGTGGTTGGGGAAACTGGTTTTTGAGGTTGTTTCTGTGTGTGAGTATCTATTTTTAGTTGTTGGTATCTTTGCTTCTTCATGTAGGATTTTGTGTGTTTTTGTTTTGTTTTGTTTTGGCCTTGCCTTTAGAATTCAGCTCAGGCTTTTAGGATGCATCTTTTATACGTCCATGTGATTTGCTTGTAGATAAAGATGCTGTATTTTTTAGAATTCAGCTCAGGCTTTAAGGATTTGTGTAACTATAACTGGAAAGTAACTGTATTGGTTCGTTCGCATATTTGCACTATATTGATGATGATGTGGGTAATGTTATGGCATGAAATTATGATGAATTGCTCTTTTATTTACTTTGCTCATACTAGCATCCTAATGTCACATCTCTCACCTTACTAGTCGGTTTTGTGGGGGTGATATTTAGTCCAACCCAAATTTAGATCGTATTAGAGCCTATCAAATAGCTGTTGAAATATCCACTATTGAACCACCCATGTCACGGTCTAGATATCCAATTCTGGGTGTGAGGAGTGTGTGTTGACAGCCTTACATTAGATGTAATACGGCTTGAAAAGGTGTATATAAATGGAAGGCATCTCTCATTATAAGTCGGTTTTGTAGAGCCTAAGATAACCCCAATCCAAATTCTAATAAAGCTTATGCACTATGAAGAGATCACAATTATGAGCTTGTATAGTTGTATTAAGAATTTAAGATATGATCTATTTGAAGTTAGGGGATAAGAGTTTATGATTAAGGATTTTAAAAATCGGTTGTTTGACTTCGACATAACTTATTCCCTGCTGACTTATTTACTATGTTTTCCTTAATTTTGGTCTAAACTAACAGGAACCATCTGCAAGGGGAAAAACATCAAGCCAATCAAACTACAGTGGTGGTGCATTTTACACAACAGTGAGTTTATTAATCAAACACCAGTTATAATTATTTATGTTCATGAAATTCATTGCTTTTTGATAATTTAAAAGTCACAAGTAACAATAATAGGTTATGGTCAGCAGTGGAGGTAGGGCTAAAGATTAGGAGTAGTACAATTTCTATGCATGTAAATATGAATGGTACACAAAAATATTTGACAAAGTTCTAAATTTATATTCTGAATCATAAAATCATATGATATTTTAATTTTAATGAATGATGATGCATAAAGAAGAGGTAATACTAATGTCAACTATTTCTAAAATATTTTTGAATCATTACCTATTATTTTGAAAATCTTTAGGATAAATTGTTGTGACAAAATTACCAAAAATCTTTGCTGATTACGTTATAACCAAACATCACGTTAATGATATTCAGAGCTCTTCTGTGATGCTTTATAGGTGCATGCTTGTCATGTTGAATTTTTATTATTTTCATATGGGGAGAAAAATTAAGATGAGATAAAAAATAATAATATACTCCAATAACCATTGAAACATTTGTGGAGTAAAATTATGGAGGAGGTGAAAGAAGCACTCCATCCAGCGATACAACTTAACTTTAGCTAGTTTTATAAATCCCGCTACCTTTTAATGAATTATATCTTTTTAAAATCTGAACTCTAAGGTCTAGGTTCATCACCATCCATTTTTTTTGTAAGATATAAGCCTGTAAATCAATTTGATCTTATGCTTCTTGCTTCATATTGTTTTTAAAATGTCAGAATCCTGGAAGTGTTCCGCCTGCCAAAAATTCAAGGCTTTCACCTCTTGAGCCAGAGCCTGCTGATTATAATAATTATGGCTTTGGCGCAACAGTTGATATACCTCTTGATACATCAACGGTATGCATATAATTGAGATTGTTGAAATCCTCAGTTTTTTTTTTTTTCAATTATAATTTATAATGTATTTGCATGTATTCTTGCAAGAATCGAACTGAGGTTTTTTCTAACTATTATCCTTTTCAATATTAGGATTTGAAAAAGAGGGAGAAGGAACTCCAATCCAAGGAGGCTGATTTGAGAAGAAGGGAACAGGTATACAATGGGATTTCTTTGTGTCTTTTTGTTCACTTTAGGGTTGAGAGTTTCCTCGGTGGATATTTACTGAGATTGGAACATTTGCACCTCTGATGCTCTCCTCTGTTTTCATTTCTCATTTCTTCTCACCCCCTTCCATATCCATATTTCTGTTTGAGAAGTCTTCAGTTTCTCCATCATATAATATTGATTATTGATTTGATTCTCTTGCTTTCTTTCTTGTTAACACTGAAAGACATATAATTGGAAAAGTCATTGAGAAAAACATTTCCTTCTTTCCATCATATATATATATATATATATATATATATATAGTGCATTTAGTCCGGGGGAAAGTCCTGAAACTTTCAAGTTTTACCATTTAATAACATTTTGTGGAATATAAATTTAAAATTTCCAACTATTGAATAATGATATTAACATGATTACCATGCACGCTGTGTTTTAGATAAAATTAGACATTAATAAGAATGCAATTTTATAGTTGATAATTACTTATATTTTAAATTTTCTATTATATGTTAAAATGACGTTGCCTGATGGAATATTATTTAGTTTTAAATTTGTATGAAATTTGGAATTCTTTATATTCTTGAAGAGAAATACAATGGTTGGATCAATAAAATTCCACTGTTATAAATAAAAATCAAATTATATAGAAAAAGTTTAACAAGATTTACTCCTGAAAGAAGTGGATCCTATTCATGCATTCATTCATGCATGCACCAAGAATCTGATTGTTTTATATAATTTCTGAAGTTTGGACGTGATGACAGAATCTAAAATTGTTACAATCCAAAATTAGGTTGATCTCTGGAACTGTGTATCTTCTTAAATAAATGCCCCTCATTAAGTCACACCGTCTTCTATTTAATGTTTAGAATGTGCATATTGATATTCAGTTAACTTTGCCTGCATAAGGGTTTATCAACTTGCTTCCCTGTTAATTACAAGTATCTAGAAATTCACAGATCTTTTATTTATTTATCCAAATGCAGGAAGTGAGACGAAAAGAAGAAGCTGCTGCACGAGGTAAATTACATTACCTGTATTTATATTTGTTCAGAATGATTTAGTAGTTTATTTGGCTATCCCTTTTCAAATTCAATTGTTTATGTTGCTATTACTGTTTGAGGTGACTTTTTTTGTTTCTGTTGACATTCAATTGAATTGTCCTGCAGAATTTTATTAAGGTCTTTGAAGTTTGAACATTTTGCACTAATTTAGTCCTGCTTGGCTCTTTGTTTCTGTTGATATTCAATTGAATAGTACTGCAGAATTTTATAAATGTCTTTGAAGTTTGAAACTTCTGTACAAATTTAGTTCTGCTTAATTCTTCTAATCAGCATTGACATTTTGGTTTGCAGCTGGAATTGTTCTTGAGGAAAAGAATTGGCCACCATTTTTCCCAATTATCCATCACGACATTGCTAATGAAATTCCGGTTCATCTTCAAAAATTGCAATATGTTGCATTTACTACATATTTGGGTATGTGATCCTCTTTATTGTTCTTGGTTCCAATTATGCCATTGGTTCTTGAGTATTGTGTGAGTCATTTTATATCGCGGCCACTGATTAAAGGCTGTATCATGCAGGATTAGTGGCGTGCCTATTGTGGAATGTTATAGCTGTTACTGCTGCTTGGATTAAGGGTGAAGGTGAGTTTAGATCTGTAAAAGAAGGTTTTTTTTTTGTCTAGTAGCCTAGTGGCTAGAAATTCACCTCATAAGGTGAATAAGTGGGGAGTTCGGGGTTTGAACCCCGACTCCTGCATATTACATGTCTTACCAATTGAGCTATGCTCATGGGGACTATAGAAGAAGGTTTTATTCAGTTATCTAACGATCAAATTTCGAATCTGACATTTCCTAATGCCATGCACATGAAACATGGCTTTGTTTGACATAGGTGTAAAAATTTGGTTTCTGGCCATTATCTACTTCATATCAGGGGTACCTGGAGCATATGTTCTGTGGTATCGTCCATTATATCGTGTTTTTAGGTAAAAAATTTGATGCTTGCTCGTGCATGTTTTTTTTTTTTTATTAAGAAATTATGAAACTGCAACAAGTTGGGATTTCTTTTATATAACTTAAGCCATACTCTTGATTCTAAATATGCTCCTTTTTCATTGCAGGACAGAAAGTGCTTTGAAATTTGGATGGTTTTTCATGCTTTATCTGGTACATTGTTTATACTTCTTAATGTGCATAAGTTTTTTTTTTTTAACCAATTAATGTGCATAAGTTATGCTTAAAAAAACTGAAGAAATATAATCATCTTTGTTTCTTCTTCTGCTTACAGGTTCACATAGGATTCTGCATCTTAGCTGCTGTTGCTCCTCCTATAGTTTTCAAAGGAAAATCCCTGACGTACGCCAACTTACTCTACGCACTCAATTTAACTTGAAAATATTGCTTTTTCGACTACATTTTTGTGGCAAAGAGACAGCATTTAAATTTGTTTTCCTTGCAGAAGATAGGTTTACTTTCTAAAATAAAATTTAATGATGAATCTTTGAAAGAAAATTTGTAAACTGTGGTTTTTAATGTTGTTTTTGTTCATCTCTTCAAGTGACCGAAGTTATTATCATTTATATAATCTAATGTTGGCTCTGTTTATTCACACTGATACAGGGGTATTCTATCTGCCATAGATGTGATAGACAACTCTACTTTGATTGGGGTAAGAATACTATTTAATTGTCAAATTTTGTTGCACGTCTGTTAGTACACAATCTTATTCCAAATATTGCAAATGTGACCAAAGTAAACTTCTGAATTGTTTGATTTTCTGCATTTGCTTGTAGATTTTCTACTTCATTGGATTTGGATTTTTCTGCCTGGAAACGTTGATAAGCATTTGGGTTATTCAGGTCTGGTTACACTTTTGCTAAGTTTCCAATTATCTTTAAGCTCATTTAGTTAGCATTTAAAAGCCATGATTTTCTTACAATGCATAGCTGCTCACTTTTTCTTTGGCTGGAATACAGCAAGTATACATGTACTTCCGCGGAAGTGGTAAGGCTGCTGAGATGAAACGGGACGTTGCAAGGGGAGCAGTGAGAGCTGCATTCTGATATATCATTTTGTGGAGAAGGGAGTATGGATTACCTTTTCATGGATCAACATATGTATATTACTAGCCACAAATACTGCGAAGAAAAATATTATTCCGTTGGTGATTTTCGTGTACAAGTTTTATTTATTTGTTCTTTTCTTGTTTAACATGTTAGCTATTCATGTGGTTTGTTAGTGTACATTATAAGCAGAGATTTGACATAACAGTGGCTGGTAGAAGAGTGCAATAGTGAAACTCATGTAATTCTCTAGATATTGTGCTAGTGGTGATGCTTTTTCTCAAGTTTCTTCAACAGGTGTGATCCTAGTCTTGTTAGACATATTTTTTAGGTTTCTTAAGTTCAGGATTGTTGTCAATCATTTCTTCAATTTCTTCAAATAAGGGCTTCAATGTCTAGAAGTCACATTGATTTTACGTCTATTTCTTTATGTCACAAAACTAAATATGAGACTTTTTTTCCTCTTTCTTATGATGTAGTCAGAAGTAACTGATTATGAACTAAATATGAGACCTTATTTGAATAGAATGCAACTCCTTGTCACCGACTAACAAAAGCTATAATAAGAGTATTAACAAATAGCTAAAATAAAGTTAGAAAATAATAGAGAAACCTATCAATGGAAGCTAGCTGCTAGTAGTAAATACAGTTACTCTTTCCATGTTACTGCTATATTTGTTGCAAAGATAAATAATACACACATTTTAAGAAAATATACACATCTTTAGAAATTTGTGTATATTTATAAATTTAAATTGCTTTCAAGTAATTGACCAGCATCCTATTCTTCAACAATAGTTATTTCTTGTGTAACCAAAAAAAAAAAAATAGTTATTTATTGTGCATAACTAACAAACTAGTGTCCTTGACCAAAATAATAAGAGTTTGTTTAACATGTGCAACATTGCACTTGTTAAAGAAACCAAAAGTAGTAATATTTTATTGAAAAATCACAATTATTTATTAAAAAGTTATATATTCAATACAAAATGTTCAAGTTTCAATACAAACTTACTATTTTAAATTTCTTAACATGTGCAAATAATTTGCACATGATAGAAAAACCCAAATAATAATAACTTGTGTCCTTGGGTGTCCCTGGTGGATACTAGAAAGTTAAAAGAATACTTCAATATATGATATTAAACTTTTAAACTTAGGTAAATTTACTTAACTTAAGAGAGCGAAATGAAACAACAGCTATGGTTGAAATTGAAATTATTTTTGCAGTAGTTAAGTAAATAAAGACTAATTAATCGTCTGTAGTTTGATGATATACCACTAATAGATCCAAGGAAGATGGTCAAAGTAGTACAAACTAAACCTCCCTCTGCTATAATACAACTCAAGATATACATAGATATAATACTAACTTTTTTCATATAAAAGTGAACAAAATAACAGTCCAGAATCAGACTCTTCCCAACAATCTATCATACTTTATTAAACTAGATAGATATAGACATTACAAAACCATATATATAATGAAAAGCAAGTTCCAACTCAGATCAAACCATATAATAGTAGTAGTAGCATATATTTTTATTTATCTAATAAAATGGTGTTGGAGATGATCATAAGTTAAAACTCAGACACAAAATATGTAGCTTCCCTCAACAATAAGCAGTACATTTCTTTTTGCAATCAATGGTGCAGCCACCACCTCCACCGCCACCACCGTAGCCCTTGCCGGAGCGACTGAAGGAAGTAAAACACCTTGCTGGACAGGTGACCTTCTTCTGATAACAAGGGCCTCTGTCTTTGCAGACAACAGTTGGCCTAATTACACCATTTGTAGAGTGCCCTCCATTTGGACCACCATATCCACCTCCATACCCACCTGCATAATTTCCTCCTCCTCCTATGATGTTGTTGTCAAAGCCTGGTATGCTAAAACCTCCTCCTGGTCCAAATCCAAAGGAGCCACCATAGTCATTGCCACCACCAACACCATCTTTGTTATTGTTGTTGTTGTTGTCAGCAGATGGTGAAGGTTTGGTTGTTGATGTGGATCTGCGAGAGGACACAGAGGTAGTAACTGTTAGCAAGATGGTGAGCAAAATAAGGATGCTTATCTGTTTCATTTTTGCTTTCTTTCTTTGTTGTGTACATGAAATGGTAGAAGAGAGTTTATGTGTTTGGTTAATGGAATATTTAAGGTATGGAGATAGATAGTGGGGGGGTTTAGTGGAGTGAAAAAAGCTAGCATGTGGAGTACAGATGGTGAATTTATGACCCTATTGTTGGTTGGCTGCAATTATTGCAGTATGCGGACTTAATTCATTACAAACACGTATAAAGGAGTGTTATACTAAAACTAGTTAGTTAGTTCAATTTCCATTTCCCTTGGTTGAGTGATTATTTATGGATGAAATGTAAATAGGTATTTGATTAAGGATAATTATGTGACTAATTTCCTAGAACGGAAAAGTTGACACATTTCAATTGCATTCTCATGGACTTGGGTCCAAACCAGTGTACGGCATGATGGGTAGGTACTCAAAATAAATAAGCAGTGAGCTGTAGGGAAGAAGCCAAAATGTGATAAAATGAGACAGATATTTCTAACCCTACATAAATACTATACTGTATAAGTATTTGCAACAACTTATAAAAATAGTTTTTGAGAGAGTTTTGTTGGTACCCTATAAATTACATCTACCCCACAAATTATTTGAAATTATGTGTGGTGTCTTTGAAATGTGGAGATGAGTAAAGTTGCTCTCCTAATTTGGCTTAGGCAGGTGATTCAAGTAGTCACAAAGAAATAGTGACAACATTTAATCCATATTATATTTCAAACAATACACATTTCATGCTTGCAAGCTACTAGTACAAATACATCAACAAAAACTGAAGTTAAAGCAGAGGCATTAATATGATGCAGTGTCAAGTAAAACAGAAAATAAAAGCTCAAATACAATTCACAGGATCACAATATGATTCATATACATGTAAATAGGTTATTTATTATGAAACAGTGTCAACTCAAAGGCTAGAAGAGGACCAACTAGCATCAACAGCATCTATGATCTTTTCATGTAATGTGGCTCCAGCACAAGCAACTATACCACGATCAATCCCTTCTAAATATGACGAACCTTTATAGAAATCCAAGGAACGTCCCCTAACATCTGTTACTGTGCCTCCTGCCTCTTGTAGGATGATGAAACCAGCAGCATGATCCCATATTTTCTCTTTGTAACCAGTCCTTGCAAACTTCATAAACACCTCAGCATCCCCACAAACTATTGCCACATATTTCATCATGCTGTGAACTTTTAATGGTTTATTACTGCATACAAATTATGAATATGAGCTTTCTTATAAAGTAAAAACTATTATTCTGTTATAGGATCTATATTATTTTTTATGCCTTTTTACAAGTGATATTTTAAATACTACTGAGATAAACGTGTGTGATTAGTCATTAAGTACAGAGAGTGCATCTGTACAACACAAATTTCAGATTGCAATCTTACTGAGAAACTTTTCATCTTTATAGTACTGTATTAGCAATGATGATTGGATATTTCTTAAGAGTTTTAATATGCGTGTCATGGTAGGTTATGCGGTAGACAACTTTGATAGGTGGTCCACGGAGGATTAGTATTGAACAATTAGTTGAAACTGTAACAATGATTTGCTACGACCTTTGGAAGTAGAAGCTTGCAGTCCCCCTCGTACATACGATTGAGAAGATGGCATGATCAGTGTTAGTTCGATAAAAATAAGGAAAAACAAACATGAGTTAAGTTTTTAGACACATATTCCTTTTCCTTCTTTTTTTAGTCAACTGACACCGTTCAAGTCACTGTCTCAACCGTGAAAACGTGGAGGACCGTGAGCTTTTACTTCCGTAAGACAACATATGTCCCATTGAAGTTTCAAAACGATTTTCAAGTACCAGTCTACAGTGGACCACCTATCAAAGTGTCCACCGTAGAACTTGTCTGCATATTATATTAAGTGATAAAGCTTCGCGGCCACAATCTGAACCGCAATATCAAAGTTTTTCAAGACTCTGCGACCTCGATTGATGTCGTATTTGATTGCAATTCTCGACAGTATCAAGGATCGTAAGGCAACCAGAATCTAAAACTTTATTGACTAAATACAAATAGAAAACATGGGAATAATCCACATAGGAATAACTCCTTGTTAGAATGTTTAAAAACCTACAACCCCACAAGATAAATATCAAAAGACAGGAAGGATAACTGACATAAAAAAAGAATGAAATAGAAATGAACCTGAAACCAACACTATGAGCCAGTCCATCAGTAAAGGAGTGACTTGAATTAGCCTTCTCAACTGTTTGGCACAAAGTGGCCAATCCTAGGTTGTCAACAGAAGACACAGAAACTTGTTTTGCATGGTTTGGCCACACAAACTTCTTATTGGCATGATGGATCAGTGGTTGGATCCAAGCCTTGCCACTATCCTTTTTAGCATAAATTACACAACCTTTATTCCAAGTTTCAGATGTTGGAGAAATCAACTTGGACATAATCCTATGATAACTTTGCTGATAACCAAGCCAGTCCTTTCTCATAGGGTAGTTAGGACACCCTAGAACACCAACCACCACTTCTCCATCCTCTATGAGTGATAAAGCTACAGCATATTGATCACCATTTACAAATCCCATTGTACCATCAAGAGGACTTAGTGCCCAAAATCTTCTGGAATGACCCCCAACTGAGTTGCAGTGACTAATGATTTCAAGAACCTCTGAAGTTCCAAGAGCTGATTTTGGTGCTTCAGCTCCAAATAAAGGTGCTTCAGATAGACATTCATTCACAATTTTTACTACAGTTTCTAGCAGTTCAGATGCATTAGTGTTGGAGAGAGTCTGAACCTCCTCTTCAACTAGAATAGAGATATTTTCACCCCTTAAACATTCAGATAATATCCAGCTCACAATTGCTTTGACACTCCAACCTATACATTTAGCATATTGACAAAGTACAGTGCAATTCAATTTCAGTTAATTGTAAGTATGCATATAAATTTATCAAATTCACCAATAGACTGATTAGTAGATGCTCCAAGTAGTAGCTCAGTTGGTGAGCTAAGAGACCCTAAAAGAGTTTTAAGCACGAGGTCTAGGATTTAAACCTTGGAAACTAACATAAACATTTACCTACAAAAAGACCGACCTCGGTTAATGAAGCATATACCGAACGTAATTAACCACTTATTTAAAGTGTGTTAACCACTTAAATCATTGTTGCAAAGTTGTTAAATATTAGTCGTTCAAATAACACAACTGATAAGTATATTATGCATAAGCATTCATATAAAAAAAAAAGGCAGCTTGGCGCACTAAAGCTTCCACATACGCATGATTCGGAAGGGGTCCCACCATTTTGGTGTATTGTACGCAGCTTTACCCTGTTTTTTACACAATATATTGTTTCCAGGACTTAAACCCGCGACTTTTTCAGTCACGGGACAACAACTTTACCGTTGCACAAGCGTTCACATGACCAAAGTTAAATACTCCATCAAGCTTCTCATACCAATCAATATGAACTCGACAATCTATAATACTAAGTTTTTATCATTTTCCTTTTTACCATCATAATTTTGTTTTAAGACCTCTGAAGCCTTTATATCTAACAGTCACTTTTCTTGCCAAACAGTTTTTCATTGACTTCAAAGATTTTAGAGTATAAGTATTCATTTTGATTATTAGATCCTGTTTGTATCAGAAAATGTTTATTTTCCTCTTTTGTCACTTCATAATAAATTCAAGAAGCCACTTGTCATAATTTGACTGGATATCAAAGCAACTTGGCACAAGTGGCAGAAGTTGTGTTTGATGAGATCACTCCCTGCACTTTCATGCAGTAGATACTGGACAGTAGACACCCTACTCCAAAGTTATTGCAATCTAACACAATAATCAACTCAGAATTCCATATAAATATATGGCAGGCCAAGATAAAAGTTTAACTCATTAGCTTAATAAAACAAAAATAACACACGCAAACAAGACATGATAATTTTCACAATTAGAGAATATTCACCTGCCACTGTGACTGAAGAATTACAATCCTTGGATGACTTGGAAATCAAGGTTTCTTGCATTTTTTGACATAGAGAGCAAGCCATCTGGACTGCTCTGACAGCAACATCCAATTCTTGGGAATATTTCTCTGACTGTGAGACAAGACCAACCATTTGTCTGTCCTCCTCCATCAAGGGAGAAGAATAGTTTTGTTCGAATTTCGACACAAAACCAATGTGGCTTGAGAGGTTCTTATGTTGATGGAAGGAGAAGAAGTTTGAACTTGTTTTTGATGCTATATGACTTAGTGTGAAGTAGTCACTCCTCTTTCCATGTCTCAATATATGTGGTATGTTTGCACGGAAGATGGAACAATATAAAGACATGTAGTAGAGTACACAACAAGTTATTGGTTTTGTAATAAGAGGGAATAGAAAATTGGGATTGGATTATCAATTACAAGAATGACATGGATAAGCCTATTAGAGTATATCATATTTATAGGACCTTGTTTCATATAAAAAAACCATTTTTTTCACTTCATGTCATTTTCATTAGTGAGAACAAAATGCATCACGACAAAAATTCTTTCTTTTTCGTTTTTACTAATTGAGGTTGTATTCAGGGGAGGAGAAATGTTCCAAGACCTGAAAATGTCACTTGTACGAGTTATTGCTTCTTGTACAAAATAATTAATCTCACAAGTCACTACTGATAGATGCGTTGTAGAATATTTGTTGAAAACCAAACAAAAATACTAAAGGTCGTTTACTTTAGTCATGTATTATACCCTTCTTAGATGGTGTATATGAGCACTAGTGATTTTTCATTCTTCCAAACTACTTATCTCTCACTTGCCTCAATCTCCTATTGATTTGAGCATCGTAGTGTGTGAACCTACCGTCGAACATCATTTCAATTTTGTTTTTTTTTTCTTTCTAAAATAAGGAGGTTTCTATCAGCATTGATGAACTATTTTAACGTCAGAGACTATTTTGACTAATGTAGTGTACAATAAATGACTATTTTGACTAGTGGTTAGTTGTTACACTTTCATGGACCAAAATAATTATTTGTCTTTTTTCTGTTTACATAAGTATGGTATACTAATTACTCCTAAACTTGACTCATACATTTCATTCATGAAGTACATACTTCATCTGTTTTTGACAGTTACGTACTTCATTCTTGTGAACTCATTTTCACAGCTATTTTTGACCCGTTTTGGAGCTGTTCTTTTATAAGTCTGTTCACATGTGTAAGATTTAAGTCATAATGAGCTAAGCATCAATAAGATACATCCCAGTTCCTTCAAAAAAAAAAAAAAGATACATCCCAATCTATTTTTCATTCATAACATTAATCATAAATCAACCTCACTGATCATTTTATCTTGGGCTACAACCGGAAATCGCCAATTAGGAAGCCAATTAAGTCAACAATTATGGCTGATGACAATATTGACACCGTCCTCCACTGAAGCATATAGATTATTGGCACACTGAGTCAGAAACTTTATGAATTAATGTATAAAAAGCAAAATTTAGATCAACTAGTGTGCCAATGAGTTTACTCTAAAAACAATTTGATGTATTTCATAAATAAAAAAAAACATGATGCAACTTCAAATATAGGTTTAAAGTAAATGTTATTTCTTTGTGTTGAACTTCCGTTGATTTATTAAACATTGATTGAATTATATCTTGATGGGTTTTGGAATTTCTAACTTGTGATCCGTAGATATCGCACCATACTTGATGAGTGTACTTGAATAGTGTAGTCTATAACTGAAAGAATTCGTGATGGGCTGAACCACTCAAATGTTCATGAAAATATATGACTTCATACCTTACGACTATTCATAAAAAAGTCGGTTGAGCCATTGCGACCCTAAAGAAAGGGTATGTAGTTACCCCGTCACTTTCTCTATAAATACATGTCTTGGTACATATTAATGATAACACTAGTAACTCAATAACCCTTTTGAGAGAAACTTGATGTTCAAGTCACTTTGAGCCTACCCTATCAGGGAGAGGATTTGGTGCCTTTGGCTTCGGTGCCTTTGACTTCGGTGCCTTTAGTTCATTTTAGATGAGAGAGAAGGTTGGATGAATGATTAAAATAAATTAATTAGATGAGAGAGAATTAATGGTTTAGAGAGAGATAGGAACAAAAGCCATCAAAGACACCAAAAGGCACCGAATCATCTCCCACCCTATCAAGGCTTGAGGAAAATTATGCGCAAGATCCTCTTCATTAATCGTTCAATAAAGACATTCAATTAAGAGCATCAAATTAACCTTAATTAAGATGACTTTATAGATAAGTTTTATGCAACTAGATGCATGTTTAATTCATCATGACATGAATATCATGTGATTATTATTTGGGAGCTTCTACGATGCAGTCAGAAAACTGACTTTTTTGAAAAAGTTAATTTTGATTATAATGTTTGATTCATTTTTAAATTGTTGATTACTGATTAATGATCGATAGTAATTCATCTAGTAATGCTTGCAACATCTTGGACTTACAGGTACTATTTTATCGGTGGCATCTTTAACATGCAAACAAATTTGATGATATTATGTGATAGTCTTAAGTGTTACACTTTGTGGGGTGTTACACTTAAAACAAGGTAAGATAAAATTAGATTAAGTGTAGTCTTGTTAATCTGATGAATTGATGATACTATGAGGACTGAACTTTTGATGCCATTGTACAAACAGTGGGGTGTTACTCACTACACTTTTGATGTTATCGTGTTAACTTTATCAGAAAAGTCATTTTCACGACTTCACCATAGAATTTTCCTTATTTATTATTTATGTTGTTTTTTTCTTTAGCAATATTATATGTAGTTGTCATGATGTGCATTATATTTTGATAGGTGACCATCCCTCAAAAAAAAATTTTTTTTGATAGGTGACCTTAGATCATTTCATTTATTTCTCACATAAAATCAACTTTGATTTTTTGGCAGTTCCACTTTTTTCGACACACGTCAAAAGACCTTCCAACACTTTAACGTTCCAACATAGGTTAGCAGCATGAGTTATCAAGTTCGACGGTAGTTCCACTTTTTTTTTGGTATTAAATCAACTTTAATTTAAAATTACCGAATAACTAGATTTTTACACCAAGAAAAAATGAATTTGGAATAGAAAATTTCGTCGCACACTAGTTAAAAATCTCGTCCCAAATAGTTTTTGGGACGGAATTTGCGCCAAACTCATTTAATCGCAATTCGTCCGTTGCAAACTATTCGAGACATAAATACTAAATCCGTCACACATTTGAGATGGATTGTGGAACGAAAAATATTTATATATTCTGACATTATTTCATTTTGTCCCAATTTTATGACGGACTTTATGGCATAAAGCAATTAAATCTTATATTTAATTGGAACAGATTAAGGCAAAATAATCCGTCCCAACTATTCAATTAGTCATTTTTAATCAAATCTAGTCCACCCATTATTTTGAAAAATGTATACTTTTTTTTATCATATAATTTGTATGGTCATTTTTAATCGAATCTAGTCCACCCTTATTTTGAAAAAGTATACTTTTTTGTATCATATAATTTGTATCAATGATTACAAAATAAGAATTGGTAATAATCCTACAAAAATATAAAAGATTGGTTATAATCTTAGCTGTAAATAAATTTTCACTCAATTTATAAACAACATATTCATTCGTCAATACTAGGATTATATAAATAGTTACATTGTATCAATCCTAAATATACAAGTTATAGCAATACATAGGTTCTACATTTCAAACTCATCTACATTAATCATCAACAAAATTGTTTCAATTAGTATAATCATCTATAGAATGGTCATCTTCATCCAAATTCCTTGCATCCTATTCTATACTAGCATCTTAATCTACCTCCGACAACTTAAGCCTTTCGATTGTTAAGTTTACATAAGCCACCAAAGCTTGCCATTCACTTCCAATTGCAACCCTTGAAATTTTCCAAACAACAAACAAAAGGAGGGATCATATTCACAAGTCTGGATAAACAAAAGTTGATGTTTGAACTTATATATAGCTTTATTACGTGACAATATTTATCTTTAGGCACTATTTAACTTTAATCAAAATGCATACTAGATTAATAGTTCAATAAAGACATTCTAGAGCATCAAATCAATTTTAAGATGACTTAAAGAAATAAATTTTCTCACCCCTTTACTGTCAAATCAAATCAACTTTGTTTTTTTGTAGTTTTTTTTTTTTACTAAATCAATTTTAATTTAAATTTACAAAAAAAAAACTAGATTTTTACTAAAGGAAAAACTACTATGTCACTCTCAATCTCAACTATGAAATTATACACACACTTTATAATTAATTACCTATACATATGATCGGTGTTTGAGTGTAGATTCATGTTTATCATTTGAGACTCGATTTATTATGATCTTATTCCTATCCTAATTGACACTGTAACTTGATTTAACCCTCAATTGCGTGCACGAAAGTAAGAAAATACAAATTGCATGCTGCCGAAAGTTAATCATAACTCATTTCATATTCATGTTGCCATCATAAATATTAGTGACATTCCTGGAGATAAAAAAACAAGAAGAGTTGGATAATAACATGAATGCTGATCCTATTTTTGCTATAGTAATGATATTAAGTGCTTCTTACTTTTTAGATATATACTTTGTTCTTTTATTCCACATGACGTGAAGAATATGCAAGTATGATCTCATCAACTCCGCTGCTTATTAAGAAAAATTTGAGTCAAGATTAAGAGAAATTCTTAATTATTTATTTAGAATTATCATTCATGACTAAAATAAAATAATATACCGTTTTAATTTGATTTTTTTTGACAAATTGAGTTCAGTAAGTTGCTTCCTATACTATAGAAAAAATTAGGGATGTAAATGGATATCCATGGATGCCGATAGTGTGATATCCGTAAGCGCTCTGTTGGATAAATATGAAATTTGTATCCTATCTATATTCGCACGAATATCCGTTTAGCTGAACGGATACCCGCGGGTATGAAATATATTATCCTAACAAAGATTTCTACCCAGCACAAGTTGTGTCATGGTAGAAATCAAGAATACAAAAGTTCCTTACATGATCAAAACAACAAACAAAAACCAACAACTGACATAACGTTTTTTTGCGGTTACGTTTTTTGTTTCTTAAGATTTTGATAGTGAATTGATGCCATGTTCATAAAGTCTTCCAAATTATAGTTACCAACCTCTGTAAAAAAAAATGTTTATGTAGTGTTAAGAAATGCAAGTTCACTAGCTTATTTTAAATTTTGCTGCACATGTTTATAGTTTATTTGGAATTTAAGAGTCAATTCTCATAGAAAAATATTACATGATGGGGATCATAAATGCTGAAGTAGGCAATCTTCAAAGTAGGCAGCCTCCACCCAATGAAGACTTAAGAGCTTAAGGATAAAGGTTAGACTTCTCACTGACAGTGTACAAACAAAGTTTTTTTTCTTTTCAAAACTCATTCCATGAGGTCTAGGTAACAAAAATAAGCTAAGCCTACATGCCAAATTTGATTGAATTTGGACTTGAATAATTATTTTGGTCAAGTTACGAATTGGAATCTAGGAAAAAAATAAAAATGAAAATAGGGAACCATGGTACATAACTTATGATATTGGTTTAATGTGAGAAAAGAGAACTATTTTCCCACCATGTGTTAACTATATTGTGATAATTAGAGTTGAGTTTGACGTTGCTTGACTTGAGTTTATGAATTTTACTATATGTTACATAGTCACAGTACACATTTATTTTGACAATACACATTTAGACAGTTTAATATCATAGAATACCAGTAACCTTTGTCTTGCATTTTCTTCCACAGGAGAGTTTCATATTTTCAATCAGCTCCCTTTTAGGCGCAATACTATACCAACACGCGCTAAAGGATTACGCATTCAGAGACTTACTCTTTTCGACTCAGTTGCACTATGGTCTATCAGGGATGTTTGATCTAATTTTAGTCATGAGATTGAACCTGAAGTTTGGTACACCAGATTACGTCTTTGTTGTGATTGTCGAAAGCATAGCTCAAATGACTATTAGGCTAAAGTGGATGCCTATGCTTGTACTCAGCTCAAAGCTTTGTCCATCTGGCATTGAAGGAACATTCTTTGCTCTATTAATGTCAATTGATAATGCTGGAATTCTTTCATCATCATGGGGTGTTGGATACAGTAATCTTTAGTACTTCATGTACTAAGATTACAAGAACAAAGTTTGAGAATCTTTGGTTAGCAATTTTGATTCGGAATATTTTGATTCGTATTTTAATGACAATATATTTTTAATGTGGTTTGGATACAGTAATCCAACCCTTTTTTTGGCAATCAACCTTAAATTGGTTATACACTACATGTTAGCATCTATATTTCTTAATTTGAACGTCTCTCCTTTAGAGCAAATTTTAAATAAAAAAAAACATAATTCAACCTGTGCAAAGCACGGGTTTGTAACTAGTTTTCTAAAAAATAGAGGAAAAATTCAATATTAGTGCGGGTCAGCCAATGCTAAACTCGACGCTAATCCATTTTTCTCCTTATAATTCTATACCGAACATTTCATTTAAAAAAAATCAATATTTAGATTTTTGTTACTGAACTAAATGAATAAAAAGAATACCAAAAGCAATTAATATACAGTTGACACGGCCTAATCATTGATTGAATATGCAATTGTTCGAATTTGATATGTCAACTATACCAAACGAACATGACATGATGACCGAAAACTAAACGACGTCGCACCAAGACAACAAACAAAATAACATTACACTCAGACGATGAGATCACTAGGAAAAAAAAATGAAAGAAAAACCAGATCTATTTTTATTTTTTTTTAAGAAAATGGAAACGGGAAAATTTTATTGATAACAAATAACAATGATACTAATCAATATATTACAATGTTAATTCAAGTGGGATTCAAACTTTCTCTCTTGAGGTCACAAAGTCAAACTATAATTATTGGGTTGACATCTGTAGGATAAAAAAGTCGATCTACGTGAAAATGACTTTTTTATATTAAAAGAAAAATAAAGATGCAAATTGGTTGATTCTAGACAAAAAAATAACACAAAAATCAACAATAAATCCTCTTGGGAAGAAAAAAAAAGCAAATTTAAAGTGTGTTTGTTTCGGCTTTAAGAAAAAATAGTTTTTGTATTAAAATGAATTAGAGATTTATATTAAAGATTTTATAAAAAAATATCTAAAACTATTTATGTTTGTCTACTATCTACAAAATCACCATTTTTTATAAAATAAAAATAACTTTTTAATTAGTCCATCTGCTACCTTCTTATTTTTGAAAAAAATAAATAATAGATTGTGGGAAAAACTATCCTAATAGAGTTAAAAAGTTTTTTTTTTAGAAATCCTAAACAAACACTATTAAAACTAGCGAAAAGACGGACACTCACATGCTCGTCCTTCCGCTCTTTTTACTGCGCTAAAATTAGAAAATTATGAACTATGTTTTTTTATGAAATTTTGATTTTGATTAAAACTAAAAATATAAATGTTTGTTGCTTTCTAGTTATAACAAACCAAATTAAACATGATTATCTATTTTAGTAACACCAACAACAATTTTTATTGTAGAAAAAATTGTTAAGGGTATAATTGAGATAATAAAAAATTAAGTATAAATATGCTCATTTAGTTTATTACACTTTTTAAATGATAAAGAAAAAAAAAACAGACATATATATATTCATATCGTGTTTGTTATATTTTTTTAATATTTAATTTTATTCTTATCTATTTGTTACATTGAAGGCATTTTTGGAAAGAAAAATCCAGGTCAAAAGCGCCGAAAGTGTAGTTTTCTTTATTTTATTTTTTTATAGTATAGATAAAAACTTATTTTTTGATAAAAAAAAAGATTTTTTAGTTTTAAAAAACCTAAAACAAACACACCTTTACTTAGCCGGCGCTAATTTTTTAGCGGTGTTTTTTAACGCAATTTTCCAATATTGTTAATGACTGAAAATCTAAAATTTCATATTTTTTTGGTTTTTGAAATAAATGTGGGGAGATATATGGAAAATAATTGTGGGGGTATATGGACTAGGTGAGGGAGTAATGCATTATAAGTAAAAATCTCATAATGCATTCATAATTTCAAGAAAATTTCTCTAACAACATATCACTTGATCAGGCCTTACTACTAAAATAAATGAAAATTGCTCTTTAGATCCACCACATCGCTGATAGGCCCCCAAAATTCCAGAAGTGTCCTTGTACATAACTATCTAAAGTTACGTTTCAAAACTTACGAAAACAACTTATGCAATGTTCATAAGCTCTTCTTAGTTTATTTCCATTAACTTGCAGGATCGCTTATGAAAACAACTTATAGCTCATATGAAAATAGATTAATTTTATTTTTTATTTTGTTATAAAAATAGCTTATAACAAACACTTATATATGATAAGAATTTATGCTATAAACCGGAAATTAAATTGTTTATCCAAACAGAACCTATATATGAAGGACTTGTGTCTTAGCTTATTTTTTTTATTCCTTATTGCTATTTTCGTTGTTACTAATTAAACACACTCCAAATATCAGAAGTCCTGATTTAGAACTACAAAACTCAGAAACTGTTCTATACGTTCATGGTAAGAGACCATGGGAATGTGTTGAAAAGCGGTTTCGTATCGACAATATCCTCAATCTCGTGTGCGTTTTTGCTAATATATTTTAAAACCAAAACAAAAAACTCAAAGTAAATCGACATATTAATATAAGTAAAATGCCATGCTTAGGACCTATTACTTTCTAATTCCTTGCTACACCAGAATTTGGAATTATTCAATACCATAAACCAAAGCAAAAGGAAAAGTGGGAAAACCAAACCCTTTGTGAAGTAGAAGACACTCATGGGCAATATTCTTTCAAAACTTTGGAAAAGAATCATTAAGCTATGTTCTATAAATTTTGTCGTAAGCTTCGAATTAAATAATCACACAAGATTACTAAAGGCATAGTATCATCAGATGTAAGAATTAATATATGTTTAAACTTTAAATACCATTTTTATTGTTCAAAATTATTTATATATAAGCAATAAATAAAATATAAAATCTAACTGTGAGATTTTATTTTTTCTTGCAAGTCTTAATTAATATTTTGAGAATCAAAGTATATAAAACCATGGAAGCGTTGGGAGTAATTTGGGAAGTTGCGAAAAGTTTGTTCAGGTGCGCTAATGCACAAGCTGTTTATGTTTATAAGCTGCAAGAGAATCTGGAATTGCTGAACAAAATATGGGATGATCTTCAAAACAAGCAAATGGATGTGCTAACAAAAATTGATAAAGATGAGAGCACAGGAGTGATGAAAAGGACATATGAAGGGATTGGTTGGCTTCAGGAATTTCAAACACTTCAAGAGGTATCTTTCTAATTTCTTAATATCTTTTCATTATTTGCCTATTCATATTCATATTGAATTTCATTTCTATAAACTGAAGTGCTTACATTGAAACTATATTGCATGTATGTGCCCTTTAATGTTGGATAAAGTGAAAAAACTTATATCAAATGAGTGTGGTCAACCTTCGTAGAACACACTCTTATATAGGGACAACAAAGATTAAATAACTTAAGCAATCAAGGGGGTATGTCACATAACTGGACCAAATGATTTTGGAATGTCAAGGGTTTTTTTAGTAGCATTAAGAAGATCGACACTTAGTGGTCAACCATTTTTTTTCCCTGAACCTATGCAACATTGTACAAGATAAACTATAAATGCACCACTTTCTTTAACATAACCTAAACTTTTTTGGGTCCCGCTAACTGGTGTCTTTGGGGCACTGATTAAGTAATTATTACCATAAAAAGAAACTGTTTTTGACTTTATTATAAATTAATTACACAATTTCAATACACTACTATATAATTTCCTTTTTCATATCCTTAACCAGTGTCCCGGAGGCACCGGTTAGCATTTCCCAACTTTTTTTGTTTAGTAACCTAGTGATAGTGGCTAGAATTCACATTTTTAGGTGAATAAGTAGGAGTACGAGGTTTGAACCTCGACCCTGCATATAAACTGAACTATGTTCACAGAGACACATAGAGAAAAAACCACTTACAAAAAAATGTTAATAAATATGATAGTTTATGTTATTGGGATAGTTTTTGAAACGGAGACACATCCTATTTCTAATCTTATATATTTCTGTTGGCATAGAATGTGTCTCCGTTTATATTTAGAACTATGCTCATTGAGACACATAGAACGGGTCTTCCTTTTAATCTTATATATTTCAGTTTTTCTAACGTCCTACCTCACTTTCTAAAGAAGAATAAAAAACCATTTTCAATAAGTAACTATGTTCATGGAGACACATTCTCTTTTTGACAAAAAGGTCTTATATTTAGATTTTTTTTTTTTAATTTTATATATTTTCTCTATCAAGTCATTTTTAGTATTAATATTTTTGTCAAAAAATAAAAAATTCATTTAACTACTAATTCCAAACCTAATAATTCATTTAACTACTCATTTAAAGATGAACAATACGATAACTGATTACCCTTTAAAAAATGAAAATACTACAACCGTTTTCTATAGATAATATTTGAATGATGTCATATATTGAAGTTGTTGACATGACATTTTATGAAGTTATGTTATTTTTGTGAGTTTAACTCACTTGGTAAGGGATAATGCATAATAAATGTAGGGGTTGGTGTTCGAAAATACCTTATTTATTTACCTTTAAAGGTGTGTTTGTTTGGGTAGAGGATTTAGGAGGTAAAGAGAGGGGATGTTTTACTTTTCCTTTTTAAATTACGGACATTATAAAATAATTTTTAGAAAATTGAATTAACAACGTGATAAATGATTATATAATATTTCAAAAACACTTAATTTATTTTAAAATAACATTTTCATTGTTCGTAATTAAAAATATAAAAGTGAGTCATTCCCTCCCTTTCCCTCTTAAACCTTCAATCCAAACACACCCTTAAAATGAATTTCTCTATTTTTTATTTTAGGAATTTACGTTATTCCTCACCCTATATTTTAGTTTTTTGTTTTGTTTTTTTCTTAATCATGTAGTTCTAAGTAGAATGTGTTTTCCATTATATATAACTATATAAAACTTACAAACATTTCCCCTCAAAAGACTTACAAACTTTAATTGAAATATTGTTATTAATTTTAAAAAGTCGTGCTTCAAAATATAATTTAGATTAAAAACATTTTTGTCGTCCAATGTGGATTTTTGAAAAAAAGTTAGGCTTAAATATATTTTTGCTCCTTATAAATATTATAACTTTTTGTTTTAATTCCTCTAAAATCTTTCTATGACTTTTAATCCACAAAGTTTTTCAATTACGTCTTTTGATCACGACTTTTAAGTCAACTCTTGTGTATCATTTTAAATTATATATATTTTTTCACAATCATGTTTAAAATATTATAACAATGTTTTCCAATTGTTTTTTTTAATTACGACTGTTGATGTCACTTTTCAATTACGACTTTTGATCACGACTTTTAAGTCAACTCTTGTGTATCATTTTAAATTATATATATTTTTTTCACAACCATGTTTAAAATATTATAACAATTTTTTCCAACTTTTTATGTTTCTGATCCTTCAAATTCATATTTAATTTATGTTTGTTAAAAAAACTCAAAATTTCTTTGAGTGAGATTCTTATAATATTATAAATATTTTACAAAAAATATGAAGGTTAAACATAACCTAACTTAAAAAACAGTGACCAAAAAATGTAATTCTTTATAAATGTCCTACATAAATATCTCATAGGTCTACGACTCTCTGTTTCTAACAGAAAATGATGAAGGCTAATCAGTATCGTCAAGAATTTCAAAATAACAGATGTCTGAATGGTTACTGCCCAAAGAACTTTGTGTCAAGCTACAAGTTGGGAAAGGAAGTTGTTGAGAGACTCAATGAAGTGAATGCCTTGCTTTCTAAAGCTGATAAGTTGCAGTTTACTATTGAGCAACCACCCAAACCTGTTGATGAGATGCCTTGTGATGAGACTATAGGCTTGGACATGATGTTCAACAAAGTATGGAAAAGTCTTGAAGATAATAATGTGGGAATAATTGGTTTATATGGAATGGGTGGCGTCGGAAAAACCACCCTTATGAAGAGAATTCACAGTGAATTTGGAAAGATGGAGCATAGTTTTGATATAGTGTTGTGGGCAGTGGTTTCTAAAGATTGTGATATCAATAAAATCATGACTGACATCAGCAATAGGTTAGGGATTGATGAGAGTCTTTGGAAAAGAAGCAGTCAAGATCAAAGAGTGGCGAAGATTCATGAACAGTTGAAAGGAAAGAAGTTTGTGTTGATGTTAGATGATTTATGGGAAAAGCTAGAACTACAAGCGATAGGAGTTCCGGTCCCGAAAGAAAGTAACAACAAGTCAAAAGTTGTGTTCACAACACGGTCTGAGGATGTGTGTGCTAAAATGAAAGCGGAAACAAAATTGGAAGTGAAATGTTTATATGATAAAGAAGCATTTGAATTGTTTTGTAACAAAGTAGGCGATGAGACATTAAAATGTCACACAGAGATCCCAAAGCTAGCGCATGAAATGGCTAAAGAATGCGGAGGATTGCCGCTAGCATTAATCACTGTGGGAAGTGCCATGGCTGGGGTGGAAAGTTATGATGCTTGGATGGATGCAAGAAATAATTTGAGGAGTTCTCCTTCTAAAGCCTCAGATTTTGTAAAAGTTTTTCGAATCCTTAAGTTTAGCTATGACAAACTTCCAGATAAGGCACATAAAAGCTGCTTCTTGTACTGCGCACTATACCCAGAAGATTTTGAATTATATGGTGATGATCTTATTGATCGATGGATCGGTGAGGGATTTCTCGATAAAGATGGTAAAAGTATATATGATATGTACAATCAAGGGAAATCTATTATTGAAAAATTAATACTTTCATGCTTATTAGAGGAGGTTATTGATAGTGGAGTTAATTCTGTGACTGGTTGGAGTTGTAGGAAAATTAAGATGCATGATGTGGTTAGAGATATGGCACTATGGTTAGGTCGAGATGAAGATGAAAACAAAGACAAAATTGTAGTTCAAGGGGAAGCATTTTCAATGTCAGAAATGGATTCTGAAAGATTGAATGTTGTAGAGAGGATTTCAATAATAACTAATTGGGATTCAGAAGAGAGCTGGAAGGTACCAACTTGTCCAAATCTCATCACCCTTTGTTTAAATGGAATGGATTCTAATGCTCCTGCTTTATCATTAAATTTCCAATGCATAAAAAACCTGAGAGTGTTGGATTTATCAAGGAATCGTTATATTAATCTGTCCTCAGACATAGGGGAGTTAATCAACTTGGAATTCCTTAAACTCTCAGAATCAGGAGTAGTAGAGTTGCCTATTGCATTGAAGAAGTTGAAAAACTTGAGGGTACTCCATATGGATGGTATTTACAATAGCTTTGTACATATTCTTTTGGAAGTGATAGAAAGTCTTGAACAATTAAAGGTGTTTAGATTTAGTCGAGGTGATTACACATCTTCACAAGAAGAGATATCATTACTAGAGAAGCTGGAATCCTTGCCAAAATTGGAGGAACTGTGCATTGAATTAAATACCATCACTGGTGTGCAGAGATTATTTCACTCCACCAAATTACGAGATTGCATTAGACACATTAGTATTTATGTTTGGAAAAAGGAGGAGACTAAGTCACTTGAAATGTCTTCATTATTAACATCCATGTCACAAATGAAGCATTTGGAAGGCATATATCTTTCAAGCAAAGACAGCCTTGTGGATGGTTCCTCGATTACTGACAAATGCCATCTTGGCATGCTTCGCCAAGTGTCCATAAATTTTTGTCATTCAATAACTCATTTGACATGGTTGAGGTATGCTCCGCTTCTTGAGACCCTTGAAGTTTTTAGTTGTGATTCAATTGAAGAGGTGGTGAAAGAAGCTAAAGATGACGAGCAAGCTGGCTATGACTCCAACAATGATAATATATTCACAAATCTTAAAGTTCTTTGCCTTTATGATATGCCAAATCTAGTGAGCATCCACAAGAGAGCTTTGGATTTTCCTTCCCTAAAACATATGATGGTAATTAATTGCCCCAATCTGAGGAAGCTTCCTTTGAATTCCAGCTTTGCTTCCAAGAATAACTTAATTGAAATTCGAGGAAGAACAGAGTGGTGGAAGAATTTGGAGTGGGATAACAATATTATTCCAACCTTACTAAGTCCTAAATTTAGAGTGTACTGAAAAATCTGAATTTCTTTACTCTAGGTCTCTCGATTGGACTTCTGCTCTGTAATTACAATTTTAGCATAATTCTCTTTAATGATTTTATAATTATAAGCCTTTCTGATTTTGTGATTCTGGTATATATACGTGTAAGCAAATATGTTGTTGTTATGATTGGTTTGTTTTACATCTGTTTGTGCTGTATAAAATTAATACCCAATTAGTAGTAAGCAACCGTCAATTATGCTTTCTACTCATTGGGATAAGGATGTGAGATTTGGTCTAATAATTAGTTTACGTCATTATTATTATTTCAGCCATTTTGATAGCAGTAATCTACTTAGAAAAAAAATTCATGAAAATTTTATAAACTAGTTTAGATTTTATAAGCAAATTTGTAGTCCCTAGAAAGAAAAAAAATATTCACTTTCCAAAGTAAATCGACATATTAATATAAGTAAAATGCCATGCTTAGGACCTATTACTTTCTAATTCCTTGCTTCACCAGAATTTGGAATTATTCAATACCATAAACCAAAGCAAAAGGAAAAGTGGGAAAACCAAACCCTTTGTGAAGTAGAAGACACGCATGGGCAATATTCTTTCAAAACTTTGGAAAAGAATCATTAAGCTATGTTCTATAAATTTTGTCGTAAGCTTCGAATTAAATAATCACACAAGATTACTAAAGGCATAGTATCATCAGAGGTAAGAATTAATATGTTTAAACTTTAAATACCATTTTTATTGTTCAAAATTATTCATATATAGGGTCATGCTAACCGGAGCTCCCGAAGCACTGATTAAAGATGCTAAAAAAAGAAATTATTACATAAAAAGAAACATTTTTTACTATTTTAATATTAATTACACAATTTTTAATGCAATAATTATTATATAATTTCCTTTTTTAACATCTTTAACCAATACCCCGGGAACACCGGTTAGCATTTTCCATACATAAGTATTAAATAAAATATAAAGTGTAACTGTGAGATTAAAGAATGGATATAGATGATATTGTGACACAATTATGTGCTCTTTAATGTTGGATAAAGTGAATTTTTTTTTTTTATATCAAATGAGTGTGGTCAACCTTTGTAGAACACATAACTGAACCAAATGATTTTAGAATGTCGACATTAATTGGTCAACCATTTATTTTTTTTATTTTTCAACCTATGCAACATTGCAAATGTTTATTCTAATACAATAATACATTGTCTTTGCCAACTGAATTATACTTACGAGAATACATAAACTTTTTTTTTTTAAATAAGAACAGAACCAACATTAAAAAATATGCAAACCTAAATTGAGTACTAACATAAATATACTTGCTCAAAA
>Ga0228710_1002613_pt1 | contig 28490 bp, 14 predicted proteins | sample MedpolnodulmetaG_FD_177995 | JGI IMG/M metagenome (GOLD analysis project Ga0228710, IMG submission 177995) | Root nodule microbial communities from Medicago polymorpha collected in Santa Monica, California, United States - pink nodules | ecosystem: Host-associated > Plants > Roots > Nodule... | reverse complement strand
AGTTATGCTTGTCAACCGATATTATTGATTGTTTATAGTTGAATGGAATTAAATGAAATGGGAATCAAACAAATACTCCCTTAAATTTATTTTATATATAACAAATGAATCAATAAAATTTGATGTATTTGGTTCATAATATAGAAAAAAATACATCAATTTAGGTCCACTAGAGTCTTCAAAAAGATTGATATCATTCAAAATGATGTAAGGTGTTTTCAAAAAAGTCAAACAATACCATGTTTGTTAATGCAAAGAATACTGTGTTTCTCATTATTGTACTCCATTCTCACTACTTCGAGTTATCAATTTGGGTCCACTACAGTCTTGTGCGAGTTATCAAATTTCCTCTTCCCAACTCGTAACACACTCTTATAGTTCATTTCAAGTTCAATATTTTGCTACAACATATTCAATATATTTATTGCATGGACGAAATTAATTTTTATTTGATTATCATTGTGCAGCCTATTTTAATATTCTAAGTACTCCTGAAAATTCAATAACCAAACAAACATGTGAGGAAAAAGACGTTGAAGCATAAATACTAGTTTGTGATGCTTTCTTATGTGCTAGGTTAACAGGTAAACCATCAGTCTATCACGCATTAAGTGCTAGAAATTTCTAGTGTTTTGATTTCTACAAATAGTTGCATAATGGAAGTCACATAGAGGTGCATAATGGCGTGGAGTTTGATTACTACACATGAATTCTTAATTTTCAAAACTTTAAATTAATTTCAATGCCATCACTGCACACAAAAATAAATCATTGATAATAACATCTTATTACTCACGGCTTCTTTATTTAGAAGAATCTAGCCCTCAACCAATTTTCAAACAAGTTACTGCATAATATGGACATTATAAATCTTTCTAAAAAGCAGTGAGGATATGCATGTTTTCATGAGATGTAAGATTTTTAACATCATTGTAAAAATATTTAAAATTGGTTTTTAAGCTCAAAACAACAATTACAAAAGCTGTATGCCAGAACCATTATTTGACAGGTTACAATTATTTCATTTTGGCAATTACTGAACTAACAACTTAATTTAAAGATAGAATTATTAATTTGATACAGTGATAGAATTTGTCTCATACGAATCGGATGAAGATATATGCGGCACTTGTAGTGGTGGCCTTTCAGGAGAAAATAAGACGGGCTTTGGAGGATATGACACCAATGAAAGTGGTCCTTGCAACATTTCTATTACTTTATTCATCGGTGGTCTGTCTGATGGTTTAGTTTGAATGCACCATAGACTCACCAAAGTAATCTTTCTGACCATATCATTTTCTTCCTCTGAGATTGTCGAACAATTTAAAAGAGTATTACCTTGCTCAAGATCCTTATAAATCCAATCTGGAAAGTACATTTCAGAAGTACATGACCCTCCACTGTCATAGTTTTTTTTTCCTCCGATCATTTCAAGAATCAACATGCCATAACTATATACATCAGATTTGTAAGAAATACCACCAAATGCTCTACTAAATATTTCTGGAGCCATATATCCTATAGTTCCTCTTGTACCAAGTATTGACACAGTACTATCCTTCCTTTGACAAATTTTTGCTAGTCCAAAATCAGAAATTTTTGGACAAAAGTCTTCGTCCAAAAGAATGTTTTGAGGTTTGATATCAAGATGCAGAATCCTTGAACTACATCCATGATGCAAGTATTCTAGTCCTCTAGCAATGTCTAGTGTAATTTGGAAAAAAGTGTTCCAACTAAAATCGCAAACCGCTTCAGGAAATCCACTTTTATAGATGAACTTATCCAATGAACCTTGGGGCATGAACTCATATATTAGTGCTCTTTTGTTCCCCTCATAACAATAGCCTAAAAGGGACACAATGTTCGTGTGTGATGTTCTACTAATGCTAGCAACTTCATTTATAAATTCTTCTCCATTTCCTTTTGACTCGTTTATTACTTTCACGGCCACTTGACGACCATCAGATAAAATTGCTTTGTATACAACACCATATCCTCCTTGGCCTAATTTATCCCGAAATGAGTTTGTGATCCTTTTTACTTCTGTATACCTATACCTTCTTGGCATTGATAAATTATAACTCTGCATGAAAATCTCCACATTGTTGTCCACAAGTTTTCTTCTTTTCCATAAAATGATCTTATGTTGTGTACCTGTACCCCTTTTAAGGTGACAACTAACCAAAATAATTAAGAGCATTGTTGCTCCAAATGCAGCAAGCGAAGCACCTGAATTTATACGAAGAACTAATAAATAATTTTTATCAGATTTTTTATAAAGTAAACGCCACCTCAGCGTGGGATGAGAAACACTTATCTTAGAAAGTGAAATTTGTTTATTTTTCTTACCTATCATGATCGCAGTGTTGGATGAACTATTACCTACAATTCAAAAATCAAATTAGATAGAAATTATTATAATTAATAATCATGCACATGCATTTTCTCCAAGAGAAATCATCATTTATTTTAGTCTACAATCCGTTTTGAGCCTACAATCAAAATTTCAAATTAGATAGAACATATTATAAGCATGCATTGTCTCTTGGAGAGAATTAATGGTCATTTCTTTTCTCGTTGCTTTGTATTTAAATGCCTGCAGCAATGAAGAGAAGTGGTGTCTGAAAATACGTGCATGCTGCTAATTAGGGGTCTAAAAGTTTGGGTCACAGATCACAATCCACATGTTAAAAGGGCTTAAAAAACTGATTGTTGAATAGGTTTCTAAGAAAATATCATTACCCACTTATTTTAGATAAATTTATGTATTTCGGTCATTTTTTTGAAACTATGTATAATAAGTGGTCAATGACTTGCATTTTTTAGGTTAATAAAGTAGTCGAAGTGGTTATTGAATTTCATGTAAAAGAGTGGTTAGCAACGTACATTATTGTTACAAGAAATTAACTTCAACAACCTCACCAAGAACAAACCCTAAATTCCACCCTTTTCCAATCTCTCCAATGAACAAGACACCCAATGATTTTCACTCACCCAAGGTGTTTACAAATGTTTCACAATCCAAGAGAACCTCTAAAGAGAACCCTCACAAAAGACCCTCAACCTTAGAGTTACATCATTTGATTTCCCACATTTCTCTCTCTTGATGACTTACACAAAAAACAAACAGTGAATGCTTATGTAATGTCCAAAACCTTTCAAAAATCGTGTCACAAAAAGTCTTGATTTTCCTTCCAGTAGCATCCTTGCATTCTACCTAAAAAATTGTGTCACGATTTACAAATCGTGACACGTTTCTTACAATTCCAAAAACCCAATTTTGAGGCACATTCAACGTTTCTCCATATTGACTAAACTGGTGATGATGTCAATTTAACCATCAACGACCTTGATCTTTTTCCTTGCGTCCAACTACACCATGTAGCGCCACAAGCTTCCACCATTACCTCTTCAACCATCTGAATGCCTTTAACCCTCTTGAAGATCCTTGCATCCAACTACACTAGGATTTTATGTAGTTCCACAAGTCTACACCATACCCTCTTCAACCACGAAACTTCTCCCGTCTCTTGAAGATCTCCTTGCTTTCTATTACCCTTTGTATTTTAAGGTAATCACAAAAGTCACGCCATACATTCTTCAAACCCCGGAATGCCTTCCGTTCTCTTGGAGAATTCCCTCGCTCACAACTAGAGCATAACACCCAAGGCCATCATAGGCGTGCCATTTTGGTGTCACCAACTCCACCTCAACTTTCAAATGCGTGCATCCACTATGACTTTCACCTTGCAACTTGTCATACCCCATTTTTGACCTAACATGTCAATGACACGTGTCGTTGGGACCTACATTCATACGTCGTCTGACCTCGATTAGTCTCCGATTTTCAATGAAAAATTCGGCAGAGAGGTATTTTAAAATACCTCATATTTGATTCCGAGTCGGGCCCTCTTCTCTCTTTATCTTTATTTTTATCTTAATTCCATCTTTTATTTAAATTTTTAATTAACTTTAATTTTGTTTATAAAAAATCTTTATTTTCCTTTTGTAATTAGACTTTTAATTATTAGTTTAGTCCTCATTTTCTCTTTAGTTTTATTTTGTCCATCGTAATCCAAAAATTGTCATCCCAATCCAAGCACACAGCCTGTCCACATCTATTCAATCCAGTAGGCGCTCCTCCTCTATCCAATCCCAAAAACCAGGAACAGACTCACTTTCCTTCTGCACAAGCCAGGGATTCGGTTTCCTCTAAACCTGCACTATAAAACCTGAACCTGCACACACACAAAGGGGACCGAAAATTGCACAAAAAAAAACCTGCAAAACAATTCAACAGAAACGATACAACAGTTTGCATAACCATTCAGCATACATCTCAATCGAATCCAACACCGTAATCCATAACCAGTCACAAACAAAACTCCGATCAACCTCATTCGTTAACCCAATTCACATAAACCAGCACAACAGGAAACCAACGGTGCATCACACACGAGCGCAGCCAACATCACGAAGGCGCGGCCAACAACAACCACGGTCCCAAGAGGATCCAGAAGCAGATTCACGGACTATACAACAGAACCGAATCGGATCGCTGAAGAGCCATAAAAGGTAATTTTTGTTTTTTTCTTCTCATTCAGATCTAGGCTCATAGCATACTTGTTTGTAAGTTTAGGGTTCAGAAGTAGGTAAAGGAGGAGAGAACAAGCAGAAAGAACAAAAAAAAATTAAAAAAAATAAGCTTTAGGGTTCCGACGCGGTGGTGCCGCCGCACCGGCCGGTCAGCCGCCGTCTGAACCCCTTACCTGCCGTCGGAGAAGAAAGCAATGGGGAAGAGAGAGTTGAGAGAATTCTGTGAGAAGAGAGAGAAAGAGGTTGTTGAAATGAAAGGAAAATGGGTCTTACACCCATTTTATACTACCCATTGAACCGACCCGTTTTGCCCCTTTGAACCGAACCGGTTCTTAACCCTGCTGCCTTAGGCTCAGCTGCTGTTCAAAGCCCAATTCCTTTATTCTGCACACCCCTGCTTACTGTCTGCACCCCCAGCATCTCATTTTTTGCCATTTTCATGCATTTTAAATTTCCCCTGCGTTTTTTTCCTTTATGTTGTTATTTATCAGCATCCACATATTTATTTTTACGTCTTAGTATTTTTACCTCTTTCACTCGCATTGATTTAGAATGTAAAGATAGACTTATGTAATTTATTTTATCGCAGACCGTAGCATGTATCGTAGGCTTTTTATGTAATAGTCGTAGCTGCATGTGTGCGTGCGTGTGTGTATGCTTTACTTCTATGCCTCTAGTTTAGGTTAACGGTTTTTGTGGTGATCCAACATCACCGCGAAATACCCACACTTTTACATTCTTGCTCCGTTAGTTTTAATTTTTAGTCTCATTATTCAAAAAACAAAAAACATGCAAATAACAAAAATCACAAAAAACACATTTTTCTTCAATAAACCTTGATTCCAAAATCAAGTGATTCGTTGCTTTTTAGTTTATTTTCTTAATCAAACATTAATCGATTTAATTCCATTTCAAGTAATTTTCTTTAAATATTAAAAAACACAAACAAATACTCATTTGCCACTTTGGCTTTCTTTCATTTTAAAACCTTTTCCAAAACTAATAAAAAACACAAAAACAAATCAAACGTCAATTTTTACCTCGAACTACGAGGTTTTGATCCCTCACGGGTACGTAGGCAAAGGACACTCATCCTTCCAAATCAATAAAAAATGTAGATAAGTAGGTCTCTTTTTTCCTTTACCACTCTAACTCTTTTTTCAAAATAAGCAAGTTGTAGCACAAAACGTTAAATAAAACCAAGAGGTTCCCGTAGAGTACTACGGACATAAAGGGTGCTAACACCTTCCCTTTATGTAACCAACCCCCGAACCCTAAATCTTTTCAAAGGGGTGTTTCGAACTTTTTTCCCCTTTTCTCTTAAAATTAAATGTTCAGTCGTGAAATAAGATAGTGAGTCAAACGCTAATAAAATAGCCTTGATCTCCGAAAAATGGCGCGACACAACTCTACCTTAAATGTTGATCACGAGTATTCTTACCTCTGCCTCTCCAGACCAAACTTGAGTATTCTTCCCATTGCCTCCTCAGACTGATGTTGAGTGTTTAACGTCTCTCCAAACGACCACCGCTCTACAAGGCATCATTACCAAGGTGAGAAACATCACCTTCTCCATTCCCCCAAAAAGACACCACCAAAACACCCGCATCCTCTTAATCCTCAGAGATAACTTGTGCGGAGTTATCATTGTCCTCCGGACAATCCCTCTTAAAGTGACTCATCTTGTGACACTTAAAGCACTTATACTTTGACTTGTTACCGCTCTTTGACTTCCTGGGTTACCTCTACCTCCACCATTCCCTCTTGAAACACTTAGGCCTTCACTATTTTCATCAGCTAGTCCTTGGACTTAGTTAACTCCTTGGTTCTCAAAGCCGTTTGGACTTCCTCCAAGGTGACATTGCCTTCTTTTTCATAGAACATGGTATCCTTGAAGGATTCAAATGTTCTTGGTAGAGCACACAACAAGAGTATAACTTTGTCTTCATCCTCAAGATGCACCTCAATGTTCTTCAAATCATCAAGGATTTTGTTGAACTGTGTTAGTTGCTCCATGACGGCCTTTGACTCTACCATCTTAAATGAGTAAAGTTGTTGTTTTAGGAATTGTCTATGAGCCAAAGACTTGGTCATATACAATGACTCCAACTTTGACCACGTCGATGTCATAATAGGTTCCTTCACGACATCCTCAAAATTTTATCCTTGAGGCACAAGACAATATCACCCCTTGTCTTGTCCACCATCTCAGTCTTATGTGCTTGTTACATGGTGACCGACAACGCACTTTCACCCTTCAAAGCTTTCTCACACTTTTGTTGTATCAAAACGACTTGCATCTTTACCTTCCATAACCCAAAATCATTATCTCCGGTAAATTTTTCGAGGTCCCACTTTGAACCCATGGTACTCACTTAACCAATTCACCCTTTTGCCCCACGGTGGATGCCAATTGTTGTGAATTGAAACTCAAATCTCACACCAATAAACTTAGATATGTGGAACATAGGAAAATAGTAACCAATATCAAAGTAATCTCAAGTGAAAAGCACAAAACTACAAGCAAAAGATAAAAAAACTTAATATAAACAAATATACCAAGAAATGTTTACTCAGTTCGGTCCAAATTGACCTACTCTGGAGGAGAGATTGATCTCTTCAACCCACCATCAATGAGTTCTTTACAAAGAGATATAAAAGGATTACAAGAAATTAGCTTCAACAAGCTCACAAAAAACAAACTCTAATTTCTACCATTTTCTCCATCTCTCCAATGAACAAGACATTCAATGATTTTCACTCACCAAAAGTGTTTACAAATGTTTCTTAACTCAAGAGAACCTCTCAAGAGAACCCTCACCAAAGACCCTCAACCCTAAAGTTACCTCCTTTGATTTCCCAAATTTCTCTCTCTTGAAGCCTTACTCAAAAAAATGAACAATGAATGCTTATATAGTGTCTAGAAGCTGTAAAAATTGTGTCACGATTGTGAGAATCATGTAACAATAAGTCTCGTACACAGTACAATACTACAACCTTATCCCATAATTGTGTCACGCTTGTCAAAATCGTGTCACGATTTGCCTTCCAGTAGCATCTTTGCATTCTACCTAAAATATATTTACTTGATATGTGTTTTCATATTCATTAATTGATATGGCAACACATCATTAAAAACATGCGTAAATAAATGTATACTAACAAAGTATACTAGTTAACCTCTATATTTTTTTTTATGTTATATTTTACGTGAAACATTATTTTCTGTATAATATTAAGAAAAACTGATCCAAATTAAATTTCATTTAATTGATCATCCAAACCAAACCATATATGATTTCATTTTAGATCGTATACATTTTATTTTAAAACCGACGTAAACCGCACACCAAACATGCTCTCAGATAACTTCACCTCTGTTTTTTTTTCCAAGAAATAACTTCAACTTTATATTCATGATAACGTGAATACATGTCCTAAAAAAAAGATTAATTATTATATCTAAAAAAAAAAGATTAATTATTAATCCAAAAAAAATAGTAATTACTACATTATTACTATATTTATGATAACTTCACCTTTTTTTGTGGATTAATTTTTTTTGTTTTGAAAGAGCCTTTAATTTTAGTGGATTAATTATTAATCCCAAAAAAAAAGTAGTACTTGCTTGAATTGGCAGGCATTCTTAAAAGAATTTAATTAGTAGTAAATACTACATTATTCTTAAAAAAGTACTACCTTATTCTCACTCGTTGTCTCGTTCTTTAGTACACTTTTCTTATGGAGCACACACTCATATCATACTCCCTCAACACCGGATTTTTCTCCCTTTCTCTTCAACCACACAATCATAAACCAGATTACTCACTTTCTCTCACTACCTCCTACTCTTCTCCTCTCTCTCTCTGAATAGAACCATCATAAACACCACCATCACCATGTTTAACACCTAGATCTCGTTCACTTTCTCTACGTTTTGTGATGAGTGGTGGAAGATGATGTGGAAAAAATTTGGTGTTGAAAGACCATGATAAAATTGTGTTCAATATTTAATCTAATAGTAAGAAACTAACTTTCCCATGATGGGAAAAAACTAGCTTTCCCATACTAAATCCCACCAACATTAAGGTATACTTTGAAGTTTGAATTAATTTACAAAGAAAGGTATACTTTGAATCAACCACCAAATAAACAACTTTGGGCCCTAGGCGTGCCACCTCCAAGAGCTTCTAGAAACATCTAGAGCGCTCTAAACGTAACTTTGGGCCCAAAATTACTTGGGGCCTAAGTCACGAGAAATCAAACCCACAAAAGGCTATAAATACACCTCTTGAGAGCATTCTCATTGCATGAGATCAAAAGACGAAATCCTATTTTCTAATATTGTACTCACTGCAAGTACATAACGGATTTTTGATAGGCTATAATAGCATATAAGAATTTTGGTTGAGTCTAGCTGGGTCCTTATAAAATCAATTTGTAAGTTAAAGATTGCCTTATTTATAAACATATGTTCATATACCTCATTAGTCATTAATAAAGAAATGCAATTAGCAAAAATCTTTAGACATACCTGAAGATGGAGATTCTTGAGATTGATTAGAACAAGGTTGGTCTCCGCAGTAGCAGGTTGTTTGCCTTGAAATCCAGTTATAACCACAAAATCCACCTGATATTTTACACTTCTCACAATCTTCAATACCAGCTATCCATCTCACCACAAATCCATCTCGGATTGCACTTTGTATTGTAGTCAAATCACGAACATCAATCAACGAATTCAAGACTGGAACAACCATACTTTCTCGGCATGAAAAAGCTTGAGGACCAAAATTAGACCCAAACCAAGTATAAACATATTCATCAGAATATCCATTTGAATGACATGAAAAGCGCCCGTTCGAAGGGAAATTAATTGAAGGTAGACAACCATAGAAGAGTGTAAGATTATTGTAGTCAGGACCATAAACAAAGAGGTCAGTGTCTAATGTTGTGTTGACATGTTTTGTTGGACATAGTCCTTGCAAATAGTCCTCTTTGGTGATTCTCAAAGTATGTTTATCAGGGTTGGCTTCTAAAACATGATACTTGGCTTCATTGATTGTTATGTAGCTGATTTTGTTTATACAAGTGAGATTCAACAAAGGGTGGCCACACTCTTTTGGTCGATCCCCTCCCCAGAAAGGAAAACCAATTTGTTGTATAGCTCCACAATTAAACAGATTCTCACAACCTTCATTTGTGCTCAAATATAAAGGTATCTGAATCAGTTTCAAGAGGACTATGAATTGAAAAATATGGAGGATAGAGTGGATATTAAACATGGAAGCCATTCTGAGAGATCAATGAACTAAAAGGAACTGGTTTATGTATTGACCAAAAGGAGTGATGGAGCAGAGGTTCCTTTTATGTATTGAACTAAAAGGAGTGATTGGCGTTCTAGAGATAGACATAAAATCTTGATTTAGTCAGCTTAAAATTAATTTGATTTTAGTCCCCCTTTCACTTTCATGTTTATATTATGAAAAATCAATTTCATCTTTCAATGCATCATAATTTCCATACTTTGTGAAGTTTCTAGGAAACTGAAATGTAGAGTTTGATACATTAACTTATTGTTGTAGTCAATGATAGTTGGATATGTCTTAAAATCTCATCAAAGAAAGATTGGAAGACCGGTGAAAAACCGCTGGATCTGCCCTGTCCTCTAGGCACCCAGCAGGCAAGGCAGACACACCATAAGTTATGGTGTGGCTATAGCCAAACGATTATTTGCAAGGACTTGACCAAAACGAGAAGTTTTATAATTGATAAAATTCAACTTAAACATTTGAATTCCCTCATCCAATCATCCTAACACACTCTTCCGGTTAATTTTGAGTTGAATAATCAATACAACATACACAATAGATTTATGGGATTTACTGTATGGACTCAACTTAAGTTTTATTTGATTATCATTGTGCAGCCTATTTTCAAATTTTAGATTCAGAATTAAATACTACTCAAAATTCAATAACGAAACAAACATGTGAGGGAAAATATGTTGATTAAGAAATACAAGTTTGTGATGTTCTCTTGTGTGCTATGCTAACACGTACATACACTATGTTGCAATGAACATGGAGAATTCTGCTATTTTGATTTTTATAAACAGTAGAATGATTCGGGACGGACCATCGTGTGAAGGGAAAGGAATCTGCAAGGGGTGTGAACTGTGAACTCTCTTATAATCATTGGCATTCAGATTAGTACTAATAATTTGAGTCTTTTATAAGTTAGTGTTGCGTTAGACACTGTTACAAACACTAACATCAACGCGTAACTGACACATGTCGACACTGATACAAATTTGAAAAAATAAATTGTTGAACCCAATCACATGTGTCGTGTCGGTGTTAGACATCAGACACACTTTTAACGGTGACGGTAATGTTGCTAGAAATAATGTCCGAATGGGACATGCAGAAAGCTGTTATTGTAGGAGCACCAATGGATTAGAGTATAAAAAATCATTATGGTCTCATTTTGGGTGTTCAATTGGCATAGTCTCTTAGTTATAGGGGAAAGAAGGCCTCCTTAGGAAAGAATGGACAAAATCTTACTAAAAAGAAGCGAGGATATGCATGTTTTCATGAGATGTAAGATCATTAAAATGATTGATAAAACTATATAAAATTGGTTTTGAAGCTCAAAAAAATGATTCCCAAAGGTGTATGCCTGACCCAGTTTTGACAAGTTACAATTATTTCACTTTGGGACCTACTGAACTAATAATTTCATTTATAGATAGCACAATTAGTTTGATACTATAATTGAATTTGTCTCATCCCAATCGGATGAAGATATATGTGACACTTGTAGTGGTGGCCTTTCAGGAGAAAATAAGACGGGCTTTGGAGGATATGGCATGGATGAAAGTGGTCCTTGCAGCATTTCTATTACTTTATTCATCAGTGGTCTGTCTGATGGATTCGTTTGAATGCACCATAGACTTACCATAGTAATCTTTCTAACCATGTCATTTTCTTCTTTGGAGATTGTCAAACAATTTAAAAGAGGTTCATTACCTTGCTCAAGATCGTTATAAATCCAATCTGGAAAGTACATTTCAGAAGCACATGACCCTCCTGTGTCGTAGTTCTTCCTACCTCCGATGATTTCTAGAATCAGCATGCCATAACTATACACATCAGACTTGTGAGAAACTCCACCAAAGGCTCTACTAAATATTTCTGGTGCCATATATCCTATAGTTCCTCTTGCCCCTAGCATTACACAGTACTGTCCTTCTTTCGGCATATTTGTGTTAATCCAAAATCAGATATTTTTGGACAAAAATCTTCATCCAAAAGAATGTTTTAGGGTTTGATATCAAGATGCAGAATCCTTGAACTACATCCTTGATGCAGGTACTCTAGACCTCTAGCAATGCCAATTGCAATTTGGAACAAAGTGTTCCAATCAAAATCACAAACAGCATCAGGAAATCGACTCTTATAGATGAACTTATCCAATGATCCTTTGGACATGAATTCATATATCAATGCTCTTTTGTTCACCTCATAGCAAAAGCCTAAAAGTGACACAATGTTTATGTGTGAGGTTCGACTAATGCTAGCAACATCATTTATGAATTCTTCTCCATTTCCCTTTGACTCGTTTATTACTTTCACCGCCACTTGTCGACCATATCCTCCTTGGCATTGATAACTTATAACTTTGCATGAAAACCTCCACATTGTAGTCAACCAGTTTTCTTCTTTTTCTGAAAATACTAAGTGAAATAAGGCTTTGTTGTTTGAAAATACTCATTTGTTGTCTGCCTTTACCCTTTTTAAAGAGACAGCCAATCATAATGATTATGAACACGGTTACTCCAAATCCAGCAACTGAAGCACCTGAATTTACGCAAAGAGCAGATAAATAATTTTCATAAGCCCCCATAATGGGGGATGAGAAACACTGATCCTAGAAAGTGATATTGTTAATTATTCTTACCTATTACAAGCCCCCGGTTCCGTTTTGAACCTACAATTCAAAAATTAAATTAGATAGAACTTATAATAATCACGCTCATGCATTATCTGGAAGAGAAATAGTCATTTATTTTCTTATTGCTTTGTATTTTTGCAGTAGAAATGAAGAGAAATTTCCCTCAAGTTTGTTTGCATGATGCTACTGCACGCTTTGATGAAGAACATTTGTCGATGTTGAGCAATACACACCCATGTTAATTTTGATGGAGAGAACAGAGTTAGCAATGCACCTTGAAGAGATTATATCTTCCATTTCATTTTTATATCCTTTCCCTTTCAATTATTTTCTTTTCTTTTTTAATTCATTTTCCTGTCTCTGTATTTTTGGGAGAACATTCAGATTTTGAACTTTCAAAAATGAAAGTTTATTCGAATGTGATTTAGGTATGTTACATATAGGCAATTCATTGCTGTCTTTAATGGAAGAATGCAGTGCATTGTGGTGAAATGGAACTCCTAGAATTCGTGGTTGGGTATAACACAACCTACAAAACTGGGGTGTCGGTCATCATAACCTCTTATCGGGAGTCATATATACTTTCTATGTGACACTTGAGTTTTTTCCCAATACACCGCCTCACGCCTCGCACTTTAAGGTGCGTGTTTAAATGACGTCACTCTTTATAATACTTTCTATGTTGCACTTGGGTTTTTTCCCAATAGGAACCCACCCAACTTTCACCTTATATTTGCTTCATTTCCTCGCGATTATATTGTTTATTCTAAGTTGAAAATATTAATCTTGCACTTCCAAATTGCTAGAGATTGGTTATATATAGTTGGAGTTGGTTATAATTTGTTGCAAGTTGCTTGATTAGTACTAATTTCCTAATAGTTATGATTGTTAGCTTACTTAGAATTACTATATAAAACGTATTTCTTGTTCAAAAAACCTATATAAAGTGTGTGCGATACTCCTTGTAATCAATTTTTCTTACCCGATTAATTCTAAATAATCAAACACTCTCTCAAATTTATTTTCTATTTGCTCTCAACACCTAGAAGAAAGACCAAGACTGCAGTCTTGGGACAGTAGAAAAGCTATTAAAACATGATTTAGGGCACTAACTACTCCATAATTTTATTTTTTAACAAGTAATTTAAATGGTGGGATCATTTCCCGGACTTTGAGTATACGGGAGCTTTAATGCACCGGGTTGCCCTGAATATTACGTTGAATATTAGTAGTTAATTATTGTGAGACAAAACAAATAAATCACTTGTTATGGGATGGACAAAATAATAGAAAACCGTTGGTTGGTGTGGAATAATAACTTAACTCTATTAGTAAACAGCACATTAGTGACCCGTAAGTTGCAATATTACAACTTAATTGTAGAAACTAGAAACAAACATAAGTAAGAGTTTGAGGTGATATTATTAACTTACTTGAGGATGAGACTATCGGTGAATTGCATGTTGTTGTATGAAGTCCATCCTTGCAGAAACATCTAAATTCAGCTCTTCCATCGTTCCCACAAACTCCACCAGAATCAACGCAACTCTGGCACTCTCCATAGTTTCCGGTCCATATTAATTAAATGGTATAATTGAAAAAATATGATTAACATGTGATATTCATCTCATTCGTTCTATGATAAAATTCAACAATTGTCATTAATGGTAAATTACCCCCAATTTGTCATGGGGTAACATAGGCCTCACCAACATAATAAATGAAAACGATTGATTTTGATGTCGAATAACTACTCACCTCTAACTTTCTCTGTTTTAAAATGAATGTCCCTCTAAAAATAAATGTTTCAAAATAAATGTTTCATAGAGATAGTTTGATAGAATAACTATCTTTTTCTTTTAATCATTGTATTTATTAATACGTGCGTAAAAATCTTAAACGATGTTGATTTTAAAATAGAGGGAATAATAAATAACTCATTAGTGACTGGTAAGTTGCAATATTACAACTTAATTATAGAAACAGACATAAATAAGAGTTTGAGAAAGTAATATTATTAACTTACTTGAGGATAAGGCAATTGATGAATGGCATGTTGTAGTATTAGTTCCGCTCTTACAGAAACATCTGAATTCAGTTTTTTGGTTGTTGCCACACACTCCACCAGAATCAAGGCACCTCTTGCACTCTCCATAATTTCCAGCCCGTTTCAAATCAAAACCCGTGTGTAATGCTTGGTCTATATCACCATAAGTTTGATTTACAAGTTGTGCAACTTGGGATCCCAAAATCGGAATCACAAGAGTACGACTTGGATCTGTTTCATTACACATGAAGGCATTTGAATAAGCAACCGTATAATAGGTAATAGGGCCTTCTGGACCGCAGTCAATAACACCGAACATTTTCGGTAGATGTTTACTATATCTAAAAGGGCAAAAATCCAACAGTGTCACGTTAGCAACATCACCATAACGTTGAAACTGAGTGTTTTCAAATGTGCTGTTCTTATAGTTGATGTCTTTCACATAACAAAAAGAATCCCAAAAATCATCTCTGGCGACTCTGAGTCTCATTGTTGTATCGTCCCATTCAAGAATACTGTATTTGACGTTATTGATTGTTATCTTTGGGACCCTTTCTTCGCATGTTAGATTCATATTAGAGTTAGCAACAGCGCCGCAGTAACTTTTTCTGTTTTCTCCCCAGAATGGATACTTCAGGTTTCTGATATTGCTTTCACAGTAAAAAGCGTTGTTGCAGTTCGTGTATTGATCATCATCTTCGCAGATACACGTTGGAATATTGATATGAAATAATGACAGAAGAAGAATGACTAAGAAGAGGTTTCATTCTTGCACTAGAGCCTAGAACAGATATGAAATAGTAGAAGAAGTGTGAATAGTAGGATTGGTTCTGGTGAGATGAAGATAAAGACTTGATTTATTTTATTTAAAAAAAAAATTATTTAGTAATCTTAAAATTGAATTTAAATTTTGAACAATTATATAATTGAAAGAGACATCACACTTTTTTTTTTGACAAAAGACATCACACCTTAACAAATGTGTTTTAGGTTATGTGGAATGACATTTTCATCGGTTTATGATGTTTGACTGCAAACCATGAATGTAAGAGCAATTTTTATGAGTAATTACTTGCTTCAATTTAGGGGTAACAAACAAGAGAAAAGTTATCGGAACACAGCTCAACAAACAATTAACACAATTTGGTCCATATGATTTTGAAAGTCGTCCCTAACATATTTGTGAGTGTGACTTTGAGATAGCAAACAAACATGACATCTGTATATATAGTGATATGTGTGCCACGAGACAATTAACATGACACCATCGTCACGCTGGCTATGTTAAATGACCAAGACTTTCTTCTTTGAAAATTAAAAGGACCAAGGCTTAACCCGCATTTGAAGGGTAACTTACGGAATTCAGAGGTAATAAATTAATAGTGCTACTTACACGTCAGTCTGCCATTTGATTTGCCCGTAAATGTGAGGTATTTTTTTTTTTAATTACCATAATATTAGTACGAAAAGTCACTGCTTAACAAGGGCCAATCTCCATCGGAAAACTTGTGAAGAACACAAGGTGTGTTCTCCTCTTTCAACCGGATTTTTTCATAGGCATGAACCATATAAATCGAACCCTTCATCACATACGCATAAACAATTTGGTTCAGTCACATGGTTTGACCAATAACACAATGGTTCCATCATTAACACAGTACCTTGTCAAGTCAATCACCGAGTCAAATCGCAGTAAAAATTGATCAATGTCTTTTTATAATTTAAAAGTGTGAGTAATTTAATCTTCTTAAATTTTTAAAGTTCATACATCTAAACATTTCATTTGCCATTTTCTATATTTAGACGTTCAGTAGTGTATATGATAATAGTAAGTCATAAACACTCAAGGCCACTTATTTTTGAACTAAGAATAGCAAATAATTGTAGCAGGGTACTGATTGGAATGATTTTAGAAATTCCAAGCAAATCTGACTCGAGAATTGCCACTTAGTAGCATTCTATTGATGTCCAAATCGAATTTGGTCATTTCAGGCAAATTGATTATTACCAAAATTAACCATTTCTCAGGGGACACCTTTTATGTTTTTCCATTATCATACATCGTTTCAATAGTTGATTAGAAAATGATACTCTGCCTTAAGAAAGGAATCTGAAATCTACATTTTGATTTTACTCCTAGAAAGTAACGAGAATGTGTAGGTTTTCAAGAACTTTAAAAAAATTGGTTGCTTGGTAACTTTATTTAGGGACGGAGTCGGGAATTAAACTTGAGCGCGACTGAATTTAAAATTAGGGAAATGTTAACCGGTGCTTCCGGGGCATTGGTTAAGGAAGCAAATGTAGTAGCTTTTGTATTGGAAATTGTGTAATCAGTTTCTCAAAAGTCAAAAAAGTGTTATTTTTAATTCAAATTTTCCATTTTTGGAGGACCCTTAAAATTATACTTTGGTAAAGAAAATATAAATTTTTGAACCTGAGACCTTGGAGTATTAAACTTGAAACTTTGAAGAGAAGCAAACTCCGAGGTCTCAAGTCAACACCACCAAATTAACGGAAGTGGTTTCCAAAGTTAATATTATTAAGTATAAAAAGAAATAACATGTACTAATGAAGTTGTCTTCGTCGTTATTTCATTGAGTTAATATCATCAATTTTCGTATCTGAGGTAAATTTTTCAGCAACTCCATCTTCAATAAGACAATCATGTAATATCTAACAAAATCATCTTTCATCCTATTTTGTAGCCCTGCTTTTACGATTTCATTGCAAAAAATGCACATTTTCTGGTTGTTGTTGTTGACGTTGAAAGAGTCTGCACTTTGCCAATCAATGGGTGATAATTTGATTTACTAGTTTTTTGACATAATTCATCAAATGTGGACAACGTATGAATATTGGTACATCAAATTCTCATAATATTGCAATTCATACTCCAAGTAAGTCTAAAAGGGAACCCAAATCCCTGAATTTTTCAGTTAGTACTTTTGTGCCAGAAACTAAACATATAGCATTGAAAATATCTTGAGATTTTTAATGCAAAACATGACGAAGTTTTTCATTGACTCCCATTAAGTGTTTAACGGCTTTAAAAGTAGAAATTTAGTGTCTAAGGCCTAATATAATAACTTAAAAATGCTCATTATACAATTTCATATAATAGTATCCCAGTAGAAATAAATAAATAAAAATTAAGAGTTTGGGAGGACCGTGGTCTCAGTTGGTCCCTCTTCTAGTTCTGTTTCTGGTGTAATGGAATTCGTCTCTTGCCAATCTGATGAAGACATATTTGACAGTTGTAGTGGTGGCCGTTTAGGAGAAAATAAGACAGGCTTTGGAGGAAATGTGACCGATGAAAGTGGTCCTTGTAGCATTTCAATTACTTTATTCATTGGTGGTCTGTCAGATGGATTTGTTTGAATGCACCATAGGCTCACCATAGTAATCTTTTTAACCATATCATTTTCTTCCTCTGAAATTGTCAAAGAATTTAAAAGATCATTACCTTGCTCAAGATCCTTATAAATCCAGTCTGGAAAGTACATTTCAGAAGTACACGACCCTCCAGTTTGATAGTTCTTTCTTCCGCCAATCATTTCAAGAATCAACATGCCATAACTGTATACATCAGATTTGTAAGAAACACCACCAAATGCTCTACTAAAGACTTCTGGCGCCATATATCCTATAGTTCCTCTTGTCCCCGGTATTGACACAATACTATCATTCATTTGACATATTTTTGCTAGTCCAAAATCAGAGATTTTTGGGCAAAAATTTTCGTCCAAAAGAATGTTTTGAGGTTTGATATCAAGATGCAGTATCCTTGAACTACATCCTTGATGCAAGTACTCTAAACCTCTAGCAATGCCAATAGAAATTTGGAACAGAGTATTCGAATCAAAATCACAAACAGCGTCAGGAAATCCACTTTTATAGATGAATTTGTCTAGTGATCCTTTGGGCATGAACTCATATATTAGTGCTCTTTTATTTGCCTCGTAACAATAACCTAAAAGTGACACAATGTTCATGTGTGATGTTCTACTAATGCTAGCAACTTCATTTATGAACTCTTCCCCATTTCCTTTTGACTCGTTTATTACTTTCACCGCCACTTGACGACCATCTGTTAAACTTGCTTTGTACACAACACCATATCCTCCGTGGCCTAATTTATCTCGGAATGAGTTTGTGATCCTTTTTACTTCTGCATAACTGTATCTTCTCGCAATCGATAAATTGTAACTTTGCATGAAAACCTCCACATTGTTGTCAACGTGTTTTCTTCTTTTCCTGAAAATAGTCATTTGCGGTCTACGTATACCCTTTTTAAAGTAACAACTGATCATAATTATAAAGAACATTGTTACTCCAAATCCAGCAACTGAAGCACCTGAATTTATGCAAAGAACATATAAATAATTTTTAGCAGTTCCTTTATAATACAATTAACGCCACCTGAAAGTGGGATGAGAAACACAAATTAGAGAAAATGATACTGTTTATTATGCTTACCAATCACAATTAACCTCCTGTCCCTTTTTGACCCTACAATTCAAAAATCAAATTAGATATAACTTATACATGCATTGTTTAGTAGAGAAATGCTCATTTATACTCTCATTGCTTTGCATTTTGTAGCAGCAAAGAAGAGAAATAGCCTCCAAAAATCTTATACATGCCACTATTGTATGCTTTGATGAAAGAGCAAAATTTGGATGTTTTTGGGCTAAAAGCAATGTTTAACACCACATTCATGTTGATTTTGATAGGGAAAACAGAAAAGAAAGAATGCAGCCTTTGGACAATGCACAGCCTATAGAAACATGTAACTACTTTGATTCTATGTTATATTGTCATTTCTAAAATGACACTCAATCAGTATAAGTTTTATTTTTCGATGACTCTTTCATTTATATCGAACAACCTCACATAAGAATACTTCGAAAATACACTTACTTTTTATGAGATTAGCACAACTATTTCACTTGACTATATTTTCTAATAAGTAAGGAGTTAGTTATTTGTGCTTATTATCAAAACCAGAGCTAGTATGACTCATTTTTATATATGTGTGTCCAAATCAATATTATTTGATGTTGTGATCAAGCAATTGCTCCCGATCATAAGGACCCAAAAAAATGTCTAATTACTACTTAACTCTACGCATAAGCCATTGATCAATGCTATATCTCGCGATATAAAAGATTCGGGAAAGCCATGAAAACACGATGTCAATATGTAAATAAAGAAAATTTCAGTTCGCTTTTGGTGGAAAACAAGGATCAGTGGCCAATGCCATTACTTAGCTCTGCTTCAGGATGATACCTTTCACTATACATTAATTAAATTCCTAACATATTAGGGGGTAAGTTGCAATATTACAACTTAGTTGTAGAAACAAAAAAAATATAGGAGTTTGATGAGAAAGTGATAATATTTACATACTTGAGGATAAGGGCAATGGTGAACTGCATGTAGAGGCATAAGTTCCATTCTTACAGAAACATTTGAATTCAATTCCTCCATTGTTGCCACATACTCCACCGGAATCAACGCACTTCTGACACACTCCATAATTTCCCGTCCATTTCAACTCAAAACCCTTTTCTAATGCTTGGTTTACATCATTAACCGTTGCAATTTTCGCAGCTTGAGTTTCCAAAATTGGAATCTCAACAACACTCCTCGGTAAACTTGTATTGTAATTGTACAACAAAGTTACTTTAGAAGAAGTATTACCATAACGTTGAAAAAGAGTGTTATTGAATGTGCTATTCTTATGATTGTCACTCAAGGCACAGATATTACTCCAGTAATCATCTCTTGCAACTCTGAGTCTCTGTGTTGCATTGTTCCATTCAAGAATACGATATTTCACGAAATTGATTGTTATCTTCGGGACTTTTCCTTCGCATGTAAGCTTCATATTAGGATCGGAAACACCACAATAATTTCCTCTATTTTCTCCCCAGAAGGGATATTCTAGATTTGTGATGTTGCTTTCACAGTTAAAAGTTTTGCTGCAGTTGGTGTATTGGTTATTATCATCACAAATACACTTTGGAATATTGATGATTGAGATCATCAATATGGAGTAAAAGAAAATAGCAATGGAAGAAGAATGATGAAGCAAAGGTTTCATTGTTGAGTATGTGGTGGAACAAGTGTGAGTAATAAGATTGGTTTCGGAGCGATAAAATATAGACTTGACTTAGTCAACTTAAAATTAATAGTAATAGAGTTGATTCATTCAATTCCTCTCCTTTCACTTTCAACTAAAGTTAAATGCGTGATAATTTCAACACTTTGTTCTGTGATGTTTCTATGAAACCGAGTAGAAACTACAATGTAGCATTGAAGTCAATGATGATGGTAACTCTCTTCACATTGTGAAATGTTACATTTAATTGTTACAATCTAATTGAAGAAACAAAAATAAAAGAAATTGAATAACTCTTTTTACCAAATTAGGTTAGGGAAACGATAACCGGTGCCTCTAAAGTACTGGTTAAGGACATTAAAAAAGAAAATTATATAATAGTTATTGCATTGAAAATTCTGTAATTAATCCATAAAAAATCAAAAAAAATTCCTTTTTTAGTAATAATTTCCGTTTTTGGTATCTTTAATCGGTGCTCCGGCCTCCGTGCATCGGATTAATTGAAATGGCGCTAATACTTTTACAACAATTTTTGGGAAAATTTAACCTCTATATTAAGGTTGCAAGACTAAACAAGCCAACCCCTCAAATGTATCTTGTCAAATATTGATGTTATTCATCATTATCATCAAATTAAAGTAGATAATATTGACTTCAAAATAATATACAAATAATAATTAGAATATATTTTCTTTCAAAAAAATAATTAGAATATATTTGTCTCTTTCTTTACCCTTGTGGTCCTTTAGTTACGTTTGTAGGCCTTAAGGCCTCCACGTTAGCTTATTTGTGTGGTTTTGATTGGTGTTGTTTTGGTCCAGTTCTTACCTTGTGTTTTGGTGGGACTGTGCATTCTTTCAAAGAAACTGGTTAACTCTTTTGCAAATGTGACACTCATAATTAATTTTTTTTTTTTTACCGAAATGACACTCATAATTAATGAAATAGAGAGTAAATAATATAAGGGTGTGTTTGTTTGAAGTTATATTCGTTGGAAATAAGAAGATAGAAATATGTATGTTTATGTTTGTTACAAATTTATTGAATTTTATTCTTAGGTATAAAATGCTCCTGTGAATATAAAATTTTCCTCAAAGAAAAAGGTGGGAATAAAGTGTCATAGGAATAAATTCATATGTATCCTTATTTTTATGATTTTCGGGAATATTATAATGTTAAACAAACATTTTTTCCTATATATCTTAAAATAAAATTCTCATCTTTATATTCTAAGAAATGTTATTCCGAATAAATAAATTTGATAAACTTAAAACAAACAAAACAAAACAAACATGATTCTTTTGGTACAAAAAGAGCAAATATTAAGTTGTGATGGGGCATTTCGCTGGTTTAAGAGAGTATGATTGGAAATTCAAGAGGTAATTGGAAAATTGGTACGACACAACTGTCAATTTGTGGTCAAACGAATGACTCCAAAATCGTATAGCTAACGTCCTCACTGGATCTTGGTCGCTCTACTGTTTCAAGGCTCAATTCCATTGTAGCTGATTATATCATTGATGGAAAATGGTATTTTTCTATTATTATGTAGAAAAATTTCCTCACACGTGTGAACTCATCAAGAACATTGACACTAGAGTTTGAGATCACTCCTAAATCCAAATCTAGAAAACTTGATTCTAGTGATGCTTACTCTAGCAGATCAACCCCCTTAACTAGAGTGACGGCAAAACTCCTTAGATAAAGGTCCAAAAACCGTAGGTATAGGCCATAAACCTATACCGACGGAATGGACATTGATTTAAATCCATGGAAATTTACTGTCGCTATAGCCTATAGCTACGGTTGTTTTGGGCTGTTGATAAAATGTCAAATATGTTTTTTTGGTACCAAAAAACAATTTTAAAGTTAGGGTCCATTTGGATTAGCTTATTTTAGAGTTTATATAAAACAGCTTATGCAAATAAATAAGTTTTTATGTATTATTTATAAGTTTTTAAGGTTATTTATGAAAAAACAGTTTATGAAGATACGATTTTCGTTAGTGAGAACTTATAAATTAAAATAAAAGCTTATTTATTTACATAAGCTATTTTTCATAAGCTCAAACCAAACGGGACCTTAGTACGAAATCATATGATTTTCCCTAAATTCTAAACCTTACTCCATCAAGATAAAATTAACTTATAAATTTTGTCCACTCTTCCATCTCAGCGTGTTGACTTGGATAATTCGTTTGATCTGAAACCTATTGAAAAAGAATACCAGTTATAAACTCAATTTAATAAATGTCATCAATTGGAAGCAACCTATGCAGTCCAATCCAACCACTACAATTATCATCAACTATATTTGAGCCTCTCATCACTGCAAGATAAAAGTTAAAATTATCTTATTTTGGTAAACTTGTTCAACCAGAGGCATGTGCTTACACAAAGCAAGCATACAAAGCGTCACAAATACAGCATAACATCCAGACCAATAACAAAGAGATTGAGACTTGACTTACCTAGCTAGTAGAAACAAATTTTTCATTTAATTGAAGATAATACTCCATTATGTCTATAAGGATGACACCACCCCATTCACATCAGTCTCTTAAGAGTGTTATATAATGACAACGTCCCTTTCACAAACTAATTGCGAACGTAATGTCATCGCTGGATAATCCTGTCACACAATACATGAGTGGATGGATGTAAGTACAAGACTTTGCTACAGTGGACATGTACAGTGCAGTGATGCCATCGGGACAAAATTGTTGCGATATATAGCATTTGTCGTTTCTTAAATATCCATATAATAGAATATTTGTCATTTCATTCTAATATTCCATCACATAAATTAAGACATATTATTAGGATATGTTTTGATTAAGGGATTTGGAGAGGAGGGAAGAGAAAAACTTACTCATCTTTGAGAATTATTTTTTTGTGTCAAGTCTTCTTTGAGAAATTAAATATGGGGTTAAATGTAGTTTTGACTCTCAAGTTTTACAATTGTTTGATTTTGGCCTCCGGAGTTCATCCCATTTGCATATGATCGTCATCTAGTAACATTTTAACGGAAATCGCTAATGTGACATTTCGTTTACAAGTGTTTGATTTTGATTGGTGAGGTTGAAAATGCAAACATTTATTTAAAATAAACATTAAATAGTATCACATGACTTATATTTTATAAAAATTAATATTCAATTGTTTGTTATTTTGAAATTAAGGTAATGAATCGGGGGTTTTGAGTAATGAAAAGCATAAGATGTGAAGAAGATAAAGACTGAGAATTGTGGTAGTTCATAGTGAAGGACGGACGTTCAATGGCAGTCGTAGAGAGTATGATGAAAGAAAAGGATAAGCAGAAAAGAAAAGAAAAAAAGAGTGATTGAGTAAGTGTCGCATGTTGGTCTTTTTTTTTCTTTTTCAAAACAAGTTTTTTTTAGTTTATATTGTCACATGAGTGTTTTTAAGTCAAAATGTTAACGGGGAAGCAAATGGGTAAACTTTAGAAGCTACAATAGAGCGATTGAAATTTGAAATGCTAAAATCGAACAAATGTGAAATTAAAGGACTAGAAATCAAACTTAATGAGCCAAATTTAGACAATAATGAAACTTTGGGAACCAAAACTACATTTAAACCTTAAATATATTCTAAAATGCATGTATTTAAAAATGAATTAAGCTTAATTGAGATATTAATTATATGATTATTTAATGTATTGTTCTTCAAATTATTTTAAGGGAAATATTAACTTGTGCCCTTAGGATATAAGTTAAGAAATTAAATGTAGAAAGTTTTTCTTGAAACTTGTGCATTCAATGTCTTAAAAGTTGTAAAAGTTATACTTTCAATATAAAATTTATTTTTAATTTCTATTTTAAGTTTCTTAACTTGTGTCCTTGGTACAAGTTAACATGACCCTTATTTTAAATATCTAAATATATACTTATTTTTTTACAAAGTCAAAATATATACTTAACTCTCGCAAACTCTTCTCTCTAAACACGTTGAAACTCCAAAATACCTTGCGAGTGAAACACCTTTTCTTGCTTTAATCAAAAGTTTAGAGAAACCATAATTGTGTTTTATTTTCTGTTGTCTTTTCTTTTGATTGTATAGTGGGGAAAGGAGCACAGAATAATCCAAACTTTTGGCAAATAGAAGCACATAATAGTCCAAACTTGACTAGACTCCTAATTTAAATTATAAAATAAAAATAATATATTGTTAAATGACAGAATCAAGAATAGGTCAGATATATTTTTCAAAAAGAATAGGTATCAATAAAATAATACATTGTCAACAAAAATTAGTAGGCCAGTTAAAAATCTAGTTATTGTTATTTCCCTATAAAAATATTTATTATTATTTTATTTTTAAAAAAAATAATAAGAAGAAAATACTAAAAAAACATAAAAACGAATACGATTTTTATTTTTATTTTGTAGGAGAATACGATTATTAATTTGTTAATGCCTACCTATTTAACATATTAGGCATTTTTTTAAGCAGACGTATTAGGCATGTTAGACAATAACAATTAAATGTCCTCGTGAGTTTAGGTCAGTTGGTTGGGACAATGCATAAAATATGTAAGGTCTGCGGTTCAAACCCCAGCCATTACCAAAAAAGGCAATAACAATTAAATTGAAGTAAAAAAAAATGCCTAATATGCTAGACACAACATTTTTTTTAAGAAATGCTAGACACAGCATTAATAAAGTAAAGTATTATTTTTTGAAAACAGACATATTAGGCAAGTTAGTGTCTAATTCTTGCACAATATTAAAATCAATTCAGTCCTTCTGTGTAAGTCTTGTTCCTTTTTAATTCTCAAGAAAAAAGTCTTGGTCACCATCTAACATAGCTAGACTTTTGCAAATAAATAAATAACATAGCTAGACATGTCGATGGTGTATGTTAAGTGGCTCATGGCGCACATATCACTATATGCACATATGTCATGTTGCCTATCTCAAAGTCACAAATATGTTAGCGAAGACTTTCAAAATTATATGCAGCAAATTGTGTTGATCGTTTGTTACCCCTAAAGTTGATTCAAGTAGTAACCGATATCGAATTGAAAAGCTACACACTAACAAGAGGTGAATAATAACTTTGAAGAAGACTGAGAAAGAGAGTTTATTAAATAGAGGATTGTAGGTGTATATTATGTAAAATGCAATAATTAGATGTATAGAGATGGTTATGCTAACTAACTATGGTTACTTTCTTTGAACAAAAAAAACTATGGTTTTTTGGCTAGCAAGTAAACTCTATGATCAAGTTAATCTCTAACTAATTAACTAATATCAACTAGTTAGTAACTTCAACTAACTAATATCTAATAATTTGTGATAATCTAGTCTATACATCATGGCGATTGGACACTATACTAATTAACCATCGCATCCTCTACAGTAATCTGCAGGGGGTGCTGACCCTATGGACCTATATGATCCTTTGGACTCATATGATATTTTGGATCCATAGTTTGAATTATACAACCAATAACCCACACCGTCATTTTGAAACCTTACTAAGTTACTATATATTGACACTTTTAAATAGGGTGTTCAAATATTATGGTTTTTAAAAATCAAGGCTTAAACGCACTTTTCACCCCTTAAGTTTGCAAAAGTAGTAATTTTGGCCCTCTTTTAAAAAAATGACAAAAGTGACCCTCTATGTTTACCCACTTTTGCAAAAGTTCAATTTTGACTAGGTCAACGCCACATGATCATTTATAGAATTAAATAAATAAAAACTTAAATGAAAAAAAAAAAAGGGTCGCGTGTTTTTGTTGTTTCCCATTTGCCAAAGTATTGTCTTCTTCATCAATGAATCCCTTCTTCTACCATCTCCATAACCATTAATTGTTGCTGCACGAACAACTTTCCAACAACCTTCTTCTTTTTCTTCTCATCACCACCACCATTAGCACTACGAGAATCCACTAAAGCAGAAGCTTCACTCTATGATAATTAAACCAAATAAATTCAAACATAAAAATTCCACAATCCTTGTTCTAATTTCATTTTTTTTCCGTAGATCCATTCTCTAATCATCTTCAATCGCACTTCAATTTCGTTTTGTACGTAATCACTGTTTTTCTTAATGTTTCGATTCATCCAAATCGATTCCACTTTTTTTTCCAGTTTTTTTATCTATTAATTTTTTGAGTTTCAATTGAAGGTTGTATTTCAAGGTTTTGGGAACAACAAATATGCGTTTGTATGCTGAGTTTGGGTTAATTGGATGGTTGTTTTCCAGATTTCGTGATGAAAGTCATGAGTTTGAAGATTTGAGAGTTAATGAGAATGATTTTTTTTGGGACCAAACAATTGATGATGATAAGTTGTTCTTCAGATCTGGATTTTGTCGAAGTACACATAATCATGAAGATCAAAGTTTTGGGGAAGAACACATGAAAAATTGATGAAATGAAAATTGATGAATGTTTGCACTTGCCTTCTCTATTTTTCTTCCAATTTTTCTTCTTTTTTTTTTTAATTTCATTTTATTAACTTGTGGAATTTCCAATTAAAAAAAAGAAAAAATTAAAAAAAATACACAGGTGGCATGCCACATATGGTTGACTGGATCAAAATTGAGGTTTTGCAAAAGGGGGTAAACATGGGGTCATTTTTGCCATTTTTTTAAAAGGGGACTAAAATTGCTACTTTTGCAAACTTAGAGGGTGAAAAGTGTGTTTAAGTCAAAAATCTATTGCCGCCTCCACCACCATAAATAATTTTGATGTAATGATTCATTTTACTTTAAGGTATTGAGTATATTATCACATCTTTTATATATTCTTTGTCTATATTATTTCTAATTGACGTGAGACTAATCACTCGCACTAGAATTCCAACCTATGCCATCTCATTTCTAACAATATTAGAACGTAAAAAAAGAGTGGTCAAAGTTAGATACCACTGTTTTATAAAGGAGAAAGACAAACTAGGTATAGTATAAATACTCTAGTAATTACATCTGCACATAAAAAGACTGAAAAAATGAGTATTAGAAGAAATTAACCATAAAAAATTCTCTTCAATTTTTTTAGAGATTTTAGTGTATGGTATTTAGAGTAGGGGTGGCAAAATGGATAGATTGGATGGATATGGATTTGGATCCTAATGGATGGATCAAAAAAGGTCCATTAGTCCATTACAATCCTTTTTTTTTTTCCTTAAAAAATACCATCCAATCCATCCATTATTAGATTTTAATGGATGGATAATCCATCCCATCCATAAATCAAAGTGTATTATTTTTTTAAACAAAATTTTATAAACCTAAATTCCAAATATAAAATAGCTTATATAAAAAAACTTATCTTATACAAAATAGCTTATTACGATCACTTTTTTAAAAACAACTTATTTATGCAAAACAAATTATTAATGCAAAACAACTTATTACGATCTCTTTTGAAAAAACAACTTAGTTATGCAAAACAGTTTATTATGATCTCTTTTAAAAAATCAGCTTATTTGAAACAACTTATTTATGCAAAACAGCTTATTATGATCTCTTTTAAAAAAAACAGCTTATTCGAAACAACTTATTTATACAAAACACCTTATTCGAAACAACTTATTTATACAAAATAGCTTATTCGAAACAACTTATTTATGCAAAACAACTTAGTAAGATCTCATTTTAAAAAACAGTTTATTTATGCAAAACAACTTATTACGATCTCATTTTTAAAAACAGCTTATTCCAAACAACTTATTTATGCAAAACAGCTTATTCAAGTCACATAATAGAACTATAACGATTAAAAAAGGGTACAAAC